>Ga0307517_10000250_pt1 | contig 91903 bp, 122 predicted proteins | sample 23_EM_MG_FD_194515 | JGI IMG/M metagenome (GOLD analysis project Ga0307517, IMG submission 194515) | Populus trichocarpa ectomycorrhiza microbial communities from riparian zone in the Pacific Northwest, United States - 23_EM | ecosystem: Host-associated > Plants > Roots > Unclassified | place...
ACCATGTCGCTCAACCCTTTCGTCCTCATCGCTCCAGGCGCCACACGCGGTCTCGGCGTCGCTCTCACCCGCCAGTTCCTTCGCACCACCAACCTCCCAGTGTATGCCTCCCACCGCGCCGCGACGTCCGACTCCGACTCGATAAAGAAGATGATTCTTGAACCCCTTGGCAGGGAAATAGACCCCGCCCGATTGACCCTTCTCAAGCTCGATCTCACATCCGAGGACAGCATCGCCGGCGCCGCGCAGGCCCTCTCAGAATCGCTCGAGCAGAAAAACCTCTCCAACGCGTTCATCCACACGGCGTTCATCACGGGCGGAATACTCATCCCAGAAAAGAAGCCCGCGGACCTGGACTGGGATGCGTTGAAGGAGACCTTTCAAATTAATGTGATCTCGCACCTCCTTATCATTAAACACTTCTCGCGGTTCCTGCCCCCTAAGGGGATGCACGCCCAACGTCAACGCTCGGACACAGGACAGAGGGAAGACATCTTGAACGACGACGACTCTCTCCCCTACGTGGCGAAATGGGCCCACTTATCAGCGCGCCTCGGGTCGATACGGGATAATGAGCGCGGCGGGTGGTACTCGTACCGGTCCTCCAAGGCGGCGCTCAACCAGGTCATTAAAACGTTTGATTTGCATCTCCAACAGCAGCATACGCAGGCGATGTGCATCGGCGTGCATCCTGGGACAGTCAAAACTGATTTGAGCAGGGGATTTTGGGCGTCGACGCGGAGGCAGGAGCTGTTCGAGCCTATGGACGCGGCCGCCAACCTCATTGATGTCGTTGAGAATTTGACTACGCGTCAGCGAGGAAAGGTCTGGGATTGGTCGGGCAAGGAGGTGCCTTGGTAACTTCTCTTATTTGTGCTGCACTTGTATATTTCCAAAGAACCGGTGTGGACTATAAAACAGACATTTCGTGACATAACAGTGGTGGAAAAGGGAGGCCTCAAACAGTTATTTCAAGCTTCTGAATTTCAGACTTTTCTGAACGTAAAAGATAACTAGGCGTATCCACACGCACACAAATAACATTCGCTTTCATCTTCCTACAACAACTACACAAGGGCAATGCAAAAGTTTTGAGGTTTGCTTTTACACGAGGGGAATAACACAGACATCAACGAAAGTGGGAATGTGTCGCAAGCGACAAGAAATTTCCAAAAAGTAAAAGAAAGTTCTCTATTGCAATCTCAAGCAGAGACACCGACCAGGGGAGGAGGAAGAGGGATGTCTCCATTTAGCGGCATGCCGCCGCCGGTCTTCATCAAGGGCAGCTTCTGCCTCGCCGTCAAGGGAGCAGGATACACCGTCCTCGTTGCCTGGAGGGGTCCGCTGATGGGTCCGAGCAGCGGTTTGAACACACCGCGCGCCTTGGCTACTGCACGTCCATCAACCACGGCATTCTCGCCGTTCCTCAGCGTGTGTGGTGTCGTGCCGTCCAACAACCCGAGCTGCGCGTCCGTCCACATAGGGTCGACGTGCGCCTCCTCCGGTCCGTCCGTCATACCCACGCCCGCACGGCCACCAAGACGCTTCCAGTCCTGTAGCCTGTTGATTCCGAGCTCTGTGAAGATCTGGTCGATGGCAAGCACGAGCTTGTCCATCTGCTCAAGCGTATGACGGGGCGTGACAGTGATGCGGAGTCGTTCCTCGCCGCGAGCGACGGTTGGGTAGTTGATGGATTGAACGTAGATGTTATGCTCAGCCAATAGCTTGTCGGATGCAGCTTTAGCCAGACCTGCGTCACCAACAAGGACAGGGACAATATGTGAGGGACCAGGTCTATGAGAAACGTAGTCAGATTAGCGCTCTCGGAAATAACCGGAATAAAGAAAACTTACACCACCGGTACGTCGAGTTCAGCAAAGCGACGCTTGACCTCTCGGACGTTGACTTGCTTCAATTGACGGTCGCCGACATAGGTCTTTTGGTATACAACGCTCGCGCGTGCACCAGCGACAGTAGCAGGAGGAAGAGATGTCGTAAAGATGAAGCCAGGGGCGTAGGAACGGATCATGTCAACAAAATCGTCCGAGCCTGCAATGTAACCGCCAACAGCGCCGTATGCCTTGCCCAAAGTACCTAAAAATGGAATGTAAGTGAAATGGAGCCCATAACCAACCAAGAAGTCGACATACCAGTAATAATATCAACGCGGTCCATAACGGAACCTTTGATGGGGTGCGGACTGTCACCAGCTGCGACATGGGCGTCATAGTCTAGATGTTCAGCCACACCAGCGCCGCGGGGGCCATAGAGTCCGACGGCGTGTACCTAGCGCCGGAATAGATGAACAAAAGATAGATAAGAAAAGGACGAAGAGAACGGACCTCGTCCAGGAAAGTAAGAGCACCGTATTGATCAGCCAAATCGCAAATCTCCTTGATGGGTCCGATACTGCCGCACATTGAATAGACAGATTCGAAGGCAATGATTTTTGGGGTTTCCTTGGGGTATTGTTTGAGCTTGGATTCGAGGTCTTCGAGGTCATTGTGTTTGAACAAAACACGTTTAGCACCAGAGTGACGCATTCCTTGAATCATAGAGGCATGGTTCATAGTGTCGGAGAAGAAGACGCAACCAGGGAGCTTGGAACCGAGTGTCGAGAGAGTGGCATCGTTGGCGACGTAGCAGGAAGAAAAGACGAGAGCGGCGTCCTTTCTATGGAGGTTTGCAAGTTCCTGTTCGAGAGACAAATGCATAGCACCGTTGCCGGCGATGTTACGGGTGCCGCCAGCACCATGACCATACTTGTCAAGAGTACGACTGGAAGTGGACCGGAGATGAGTAAAGTGGAAAGGGAGAGTTAAAAGGCTACTTACTGCATGGTCTCGAGGACAACAGGATTATTGCCCATACCGAGGTAGTCATTAGCACACCAAACCTCAACCTCGTCCTTGACATTGCTAGTGTGGGCAACAGGGAACTTGGCAGCGAGACGGTTGATGTTGTTGAAGTAGCGGTAGGACTTGTCCTGGTGCTTCTTGTCGAGCTCATTGACATAGAAGCTCTCATAGTTGAATCCGGAGTGAGCTTTGGCCTTGGGGGTGTGAACCGGGGTAGGGACCTTGCCCGCGTCCGCAGCGGCAGCGGCAGCAGCCTTGTGGAAAGGACAGCCTGCAGCGGCGGCCTCGGAGGCGACATCCTTAGGCTTGGAGGAAGGGACTTTCTTCTTCTTCGCAGCGGCAGCAAGATCGTCTGCCATGCGAGCCGCGGCTCTAGCAGCGGAGGCGTGGGGGCACATCTCGACGGTTGCACCGGGGGGTGGGAAGATGCCCTTGTCCTTGTGCATCTTCTCTACGTCAGCGTTTGCGGCGACGCTAGCATAGCCAGCGACGATTTCCTTTGAGCGGACGTTGAGAGCGGGACCCATGACGGGGCATTTCGTAGCGCGCTCGGTGAGGGCGGAAAGCGACGGAAAGCGCGGGGAAGCAGCGGATGAGAGGGAACGTAAGGTCGTGGTCGTTGTCTTTCCCAAGAATGGGCACGATTTCTTGAAGCGAGTGAGAGACGATAGTTTGTCCATCGGGGGGAGAGTTGGAAAGGCAGAGTAAATGTTAGCACGACTTTTTGAGTTGTAATTACTCGACCAATCAGAATCGTTGAAAGAGTCAGCTCGGTTTAACCTGATAACCTGATCCGGACAACCCCAAGCTTTTCGACCAATTTTTGACATTTGGGCCACTTTTTGCCCGCATATCGCATTTTGAAATATACAAAGTGGCGTACCCGAATAGCTACCGACTAACCACACCAAGGCAGCCTTCCAATACATCTAGCGCCAAATCCACATCCTCCTTTTCCACATTCAGACTGGGAACAAATCGCACTGCGTCCTTCCCAGCAGTAAGCAACAGCACTCCTCGTTCACGCGCAAGACCAACGACCTTCCCAGGCATTCCCTCATCTTTAAACCCAATCCCACGGATTAGTCCCCTTCCCCGTACTTTTTCCTGTAACAGACCGGGGTACCACTTCGGAAGTAGCGACAGCCGTTCCTCCAAGTATTTACTTGTCTCCGCTACTCGCGCGACAAATTCCGGCGCGGAAAGGCGTCCCACGACGTGCTGTCCAATCGCACATGCAAGGGGTGATCCTCCAAATGTGGTCCCGTGTGTACCTGTAATCCGAACTGTAAGGCAAAGTCTTCCCGTACGTAAAATATACCATACCTGCTGTCATTCCAGACGCAACCGCCTCCTTGAGCATGATTGCACCGATTGGGAATCCATTCGCAAGGGGTTTTGCCATCGTTACTATGTCGGGCTGGCAATCCGCAGGCAGTTTCGAATGCGCCCATAAATTACCGGTCCTGTACAATCCACACTGTGCATTCATATCAGCAACTGCCCATAATTAACTGCGGTCGCAACATACCTGGATCTCATCAAAGATCAATATCGCCCCTACTTCATCGCACCGCTTCCTCAACGCCCTCAAATACGCCTCACTTATCTCGTTCACACCGCCTTCTCCTTGGATAGGCTCGATGATAACCCCACACGTATCCTTTGTCACCAAACGCTCTAGTCCTGGTATATCATCCACTTTGCCAACATCAATCCCCGGAATCAGCGGCTGGAACGGCAACTGATACTTGGGGTTCGTCGTCACACTCAGCGCACCCATCGTGCGCCCATGGAATGAGCCCTCAAAGCACACAATTCGCGTCTTCGTGCACGTCCCATCGTGCCAATCTCGCCCCGCAGCTTCTTTCTCCCAGCGCACCTTCCCGGCCATCCGCGCGATCTTCAACGCGCCCTCATTCGCCTCCGTCCCCGAGTTGGCAAAGAACACCTTCAATTTGTTCTCATCGCTCGCTCCTTGGCCGGCTGTGAACCCGCACCCGCCCTCCTGCGCCGTGAGATTCACGAGCTGCTCAGCAAGCAGCGGCGCCCACTCGTTATGGTATACATTGCTCGTATGGATCAATTTGCCCGCTTGCTCGTTCAGGACCTACACAAAATATCGTCATGTGAGTAGGCAGTCTATTTTTATTGGCGAAAGAAAATCAGGGGGGACTCGAAGAGCGAAAACGTGGGGTTGAAACTGTGTACCCGATCGACGGTACCACCATACATGAGTAGGTCCTGAATGTATCCACCGGTGATAGGTAAAGATACACAGATGTGGGAAACTGCCCGACAGGAGCGCATCCAGAACCTGGGTGGAGTAGTACCCGAAGGCCAGGTAGATGTAAACCAACCCCTGGTGAACAAAAATATGTAGAATAAAATAAAACCAAAATAGGTGGGTCAAATATAGAGAATAGAATTAAAGGAGGAACGGGGAATCAAAGGGATGCCATACCACGGATTCGGGTTAAAGCATCAATGAAATGGAGAGATCTCGGTTCAGCATCGAACCAATGGCAGAAAGGATATTGCAAAGGGCAACATAAAAAGCAGATAAGAAATAAAGATAAATCCTTCGCAGCTGATCCTCGTTCGGAAACGAATGCTCCATACCATGACCAAAAAAAAATATTCAAAAACGCGCAAAAAAAAAAAGAGAGATGCAGCGATAAACCAGAAGCACAAATACCAAAAATACAAACACCGAAAATACGAACACCACAAATACGAGATACGACATGAACGGGCGGAAAAAAAAGGAATTCAAGAAGCCAAGGAAAGCGGACACACCTTCAACACACCCTCATCTGCATGCCCCAGTGCGTTGACCGCGATTCCAGCACTGAAATCGAGGTACTTGTTCCCATCCGTATCCCAAATATACGAGCCCTTGCCATGGTGGAGCACGAACTCCGGGCGGTCGTAAACCGGCAACATATGTGCCTTGAAGCGTTCAACGGATTGTTGCGCCTGTGCACCTACGGAAGGGGCGGAGCTCCCGCTGTTGGTGTGCTTGGGCTTGAGGTATGTAGTGCATGGCTGATGTTGGGTGAGTTTAGCTTTCGGATTGAGTTTGGATGAACGAAGAAGGGATGGTACCTTGTCTGCGATGCCTCTGAGGAAAACTCGCGGCGCGATAATTTTTGGTGCAGCTGCCTTGCGTGCGAGAGCATGCAGAGGAAGTGTTTGTGTGCGTTTCATTTTTTGTTCAGAGGGTAGGAAGAATGCAAAATAGTTGATGCGTTGAAAACTGAGTTTTTATGGGCTGATCCCAGCTCCAACAAGATAGGTATAGATACAATATCCTATATGTAAAAAAAATTCAGACGTCAGTCAGATTCACCAAAAGTTGGACTCGAACTGCTTCCAGAGTAAACAAGGAAAGGAAGTGGAAACTGACAGGAAGAGAACAGAGAAAACGTACCAGTCTAAAACCCGTCTCTTTCCGCTAGCTTGCAAAACAATCACCGTTCAGAAGCCGAAAGAGTTCGATGTACTTTTATAGTCGTGATGGTGAGTGTGTCCAGGGCCGAACGAGTCAGGAAAGGTGGCTTCACTCTCATTTCTATAAAGGGACCTTTCGGAAGCCCATTGGTCCTTCATCGCTTCTTCCTCAGATACATATATACAATATATTAAATAGTTCACGAGGTAGTGATCTTGACCTATATAAGACTTTTCATGATATCGATAACGTCTAACTGCCGCATCGTCACTCTGAAATGTGATTTGAGAATAGTACTTGAAGCCTGATCTCCGATGGCCGTAAGTGGGAGTTAGGATGAAGTGTCATGGTGGGGGAGGGCTCATCGTTGATGAAATAAAGGCAGTGTGAGGAGGTTATTTGGTTCAGAGCTTTGGAAACGTAGGAGAAAGGCTGACTTCAAGGTGAATTTTTAATTGTGACAAAAGAGAATGATCAGCAAGAACATATTCTAAATCTCCGTATTTTGTATATTGGAGTTTTTGGCACTCGAATTTCTCAACTGCCGACTCAATCTCGACTCCTGCTCCGGCCTCCACCACTCCGTGTACTAACACTCATAGACGATCCAGTGGACGCCGACCTGGACCGACCACGAGAAGGTGCGTTGGTTGTCCTGGGCACTCCGCGAGGAGTGGGTACTTGAAGAGGGCTTCGCTCACGCCTGGATGGAGGAGGCGGGCTGCCAGACCGGTACGTCTGCCTCCTTGGAGGTGAATTCGAACGAGATCTCGACCGAGACGATCGTGAAGGCGAACGTGAAGCGACCCGCCTACGACGAGGAGAGCGGGTCCTAGAACGCGAACGCGAACGAGAACGAGAAGGCGAGCGGCCGCGTCCACGGCCACGCGAGTGTGCTGGCGGCGGGCGGACGGGTACTCCAGGAGGAGCAACAATACCCATTGGAGAGGATGAACGAGATTGAGAACGTCGCGATGCACGACGTACAGGTGAGTGGGAACGAGATCGGGGTGACCGAGACCGAGACAAGGAGCGCGAAGGCGACCTAGAGTCGACGCGTCGCCTGTTACGTGGTGGAGGCGAACGAGAGCGGGAAGGTGACCTCTCTCGCTTGGCACGTGCGCTCATAGGCTCGCTTCTTGGGGCAGGAGGAACCATACGACGTACATCTCTGCCTCCACGCGCGTAATCGTCACGACGCGGCGGGCTACGTGGAGGCTGACTGCGGTATTCCTGCTCGCTGGGTCTGTCTCTGTCTCTGTATCCAGCCCTAGGTCCAGTGGGTAAGGGAGGAGGGGGCATGGCTGACGCTCTGCTTTCGGCTTGTAACTTTTCCTTCTCCTGACTCTGCATTTCTCCTTGTTTCCGACGTAATTGATCCCGCTCCTTCCTCTCCTTCTCCCACTTGGCCTTTTGCTCCGCCATTCTCGCCTGATTTTGCTGTTTTGCCATCTCCCTCTCCTCCCGTTCTGCGATGCGCTTCAGTCTGTATTCCTCCTGTTTTTCGCGGTCAAATGCATCGCCCTCCTGATAGTCAGGACGAGTGCCTAATGCACGGGCCATTTTTGAGAGTTCGGTTTTCTTGGCGGCTGCCATGGCATGGGTATCAGAAGGCTTGAAACCACGAGAGGGAGGGGCAGTAGCTGAGAGGTTGGCCAGCAGCTTTTGGCGAAGTTGGTCGACTTGAAGCTCGATTTCATCTTCGTCAATACTGGAGTTGGCGAGGGTTCGTTAAACAGGACTAGCAAAAAAGGAAAAGGAAAAGCGTACTCTTTATCCTCGAGCTCATCTCTGAGTTCTAGGCATTTTATTTCTACTTTTCGTTTCCGTTCGTGTTCGAGGATGGCCTGGTCAGGTTCTCTATATTTTGGGGGTGCCGTTTCCCATGCTGCCTTGTCATTGTTGCGCTCATGGACACGGAGACTGGAGAGATTGCGGACGACATAACCACTCGTGCCGCTGGATTGCGTGTCAGATAAGCCGACTAGAAAGAGCTAGAAAAAGGACGAACCTTCCACGGGGAGTTGTAAGACCGATACCGTTGTACATGATGGTGGTTGGGAGAAAGACAGCGTGAGAACAGTGGCACAGGTGCCGAGTGCACTTCGAGCTCTCTGACTTAGCTCGACAGCAGGAACATTTCACTAGCTCAACATCGTACTTGTCATGATCGTAAGGATTCCATCAAGGCTATGCATTTATCCAAGAGAGAGCACGCTAAGCGACGCGGATGTGTAATGGGAGCCGTGGCAGTGACGCGGTTTCCGGCAACGCCGGCTTAATAAATAAGAAAGTGTCTGCAAGGAAACGCACTCCGCACGCAACCACATCCTGAGCCTCATTCAAAATATCGTCCCTCCCTTTGGCTAGTTGTCGCAGGCTAAAAGCCATGGAATCGAAAATATATGATGTCTTACCCCCAGCGAGAGAAATACCCGAAGCATTCACTGCAAGTCTACGCAGCTGGTTGGTCCTCTTCTCTCCATTTTATCATTTCCCATTCTCAGCGATGGTTTAGGTTCCATGTCAACGAAAAGCAAAGGGCGATAAGTGAAGAACGTCTCCTACGCAGAATGCCCTTCTTTCGTTCTGTGCATTCAGAAACGGATCCCACTGCCCCTGCAATTGCGACGATCTCACGCGTACAGCTCGATGCACCTAATCGATATCTCAACACGTTGACAATAAAACCAACGTTTCCGTCGACCAGCGCACCTCCACCCACTGTTCTCCTCCATGGCTATGGCGCGGGTCTCGGTTTCTTCTTCCACAACTTTCCTCCACTCGCCAACTGGGCGGCTAATCGTGGCGCCTCCGTGTATGCTGTCGACTGGCTGGGCATGGGCCGTTCCGCGCGTGTCCCATTCACCGTCAAGGCCAAAAAAGATGATATCCCTGCCCGCGTCGCAGAAGCCGAGTCTTTCTTCATCGACGCTCTGGAAGAGTGGCGAACAAAAATGGGTCTCAAGTCCATGACGATTGTCGGCCACTCCCTCGGCGCCTATCTCAGCGTGGCTTACGCTCTCAAGTACCCCGAGCGAGTGCACAAACTCATCCTCCTCTCTCCTGCTGGCGTGCCTCATAATCCCGACACTGAAGAACCCGAGAGAGAGTTCAGAGATAATGAAGCAGAGATCCAGCACTCTCAGCCACCAGCGCCAAAGGAACAATCTACATTCCAGAGAGCGACGGACCGGCGAGCTGAAAAGGTGAACCCCTCACCAGAAAAGAAACCAGCAGAGAGCAGGTCCAGGCGCCTGTTCCATTACCTCTGGGAAGAAGGCTGGAGTCCCTTCCAAGTTCTCCGATCGACCGTCTTTTGGGGTCCATTGCTCATTGGCAAGGTTAGTTCATCAATTTCTTATCCCTTTCCAAGTCCTAACTATCAACGCCATGAACAGTATACTTCTCGTCGGTTTAATGGCCTATCACCCGAAGAAACGCGTGATTTGCATGACTACATCACGAACATCACTCTCGCCAAAGGCTCTGGCGAATATTGCATCTCGCATCTTCTCGGGTTTGGTGCACACGCCCATTTGCCTCTTGTTGATCGCGTCTACGCCCTCCGCAAAGACATGCGCGTCACGTTCATGTATGGTGATCACGACTGGATGGACCCTCGGGGAGGCAAAGAAAGTGTCGATCGTATGAAAGCAGCAGGGAATCCAAATGGCAGGTTGAAGATTATTCAGGACGCTGGTCACCATTGTGAGTATCCGCTCTCACTGGTATTAAAAATTTCCACTGATGCTGGTTCTTTTCTTCAGTGTATCTTGATAATAAAGAACAAACGAACAAGCTCCTTATAGAAGAGCTCAATCGATGACCCCTTGCTGCTTTCCCTCACATCCCTTGCATCAGCCACTCACTTTCGCTCCCATTTTCTCTCTTTTACCGTGTATTTAAACGGAGTTACACTAGATTAGGACATAATGGATTAGATACATATGTACAATCATCATAGGGCCTCTGTATTGTATGGCAATAATTATAGATGTTGTAAACACGACTATCAGCGCCCCAATGAAAGCAGAAAATAGCATTGGAAAGGGGAGTGTCGTGATCATCACAGCAAATAAGCATAAAAGATTTGCCATATTACACAAAAACTAGAATAATAATGCCAACCGCTCCAAGTATCTATCAGTTCGCCTGAGATGGTGTTTTGATAGGTCGATCTGGGTATCTATGTGAATCCAAATGTCAGCGGTTTGCCAGGACGAATTAGATCACAAAGTACACACTTTGCTTTGACACGCATCGCCAAATCCTCCTCGTATATCTGATCTGGCCCTAGCTGATTTCCCAATGTCAGCCACCTAGAAGATAAAGAAAAACCAAAGTCAGCAATTTTAATCAAGACCAGTCTTGGACACTTCGAGAGGCATATAAAACACCCCCTCTAAAGCTTCTGTGACTTACCCCGGACGTGCATTATGCTTTCGGCCGAAAATCTCGACCTTTCTCCCTCCGGGACAAAGGCGCTCAATGAGCCCATACGCCTCTTCTGGTTTCCTACTCGTCTCTCGGACCTCAGACACGATGACATCGGTGTCCAAACCACGGTTCGCCCAGGAAGGAAACTTCAGTGCGCCGTTCTCGTCAAGGACGGTTTTCACACCAACCAACATGTGTTCCTTCGTGTGATTCAACCAATGACCTGTACGCCCTGTTCGGATAACACGCTGCAACTAGATATTGGATAACATTAGACGACGACCAAAGTAAGGCAGAATAGAAATGGACCTGGTTTGTCTTGACCCAAACCACCTCATCGACACGGGTATAACCCCAGACCCGCATACACTCCCGTCCAACCTCCATAGCGCGTCCGGTAACCCAAAGAAACAAAAATCCTTCATCCTGGAGGAGCGGCATTGGCATCTTTCGCATTTCATCGTCGTTCATGGTCCCATAAGGAAGCTGGAGGGTGCAAAAAAATTAAGTGAGATGACGAATGGATGAAATATGTCAGAAAACATACGGTCATATGGATGTCCCATGGTGGATCGGCCATGATGACATGGAATTTACCAAGCGTCGAGTAGTCAAAGGTACGGAGATCGCAGTTGATCCATTGTGGAGGAAGCTACCATAGAGACATGTATGTTAGACGTCGAGGGAACAGGAAACAATGGGTATCGCAACGAACGGGCTTCGGTTCGTGTCCAATTGGGCCCATGCCAATCGCTAGCCTATGAATCTTTTTCTTTGGCCTTGTTTCCTTCGTCCACTCACCATCTCCACCATCCCAATCAACCTCATAGTGCAAATAGCGGCAAGGTTGCTTCTCTTTCCCCCTACCTCCTGCACCAAGTCCCGAAGGAAGGGACGATGGACCACGCGAATTTGGAGGCGCCATCCCGTGGCTATGGGTCGTTCCTGGGAAAGGAGGTATTGAAGGCGATTGCGCATACGTAGGTTCAGAGTAACATGTATTAAGATATGAGCAATGACCGAGGGTGACGTCGGTGTGTGGGCGGATCAGAGGTCGAAAGTGGACGCGATCACAAATGGTAGTTGGAGGGAGTTCATTATTCCCAGAAGTAAGGTGTGTTGTAAAGGATGCAGCGCGACGGGCCTTTCCACACTCGCCTTTGGTTATATGGGAACAGATCGGGTCAAAGTTCTCCTCACGCGAGCGAAACTGGATGAGAAACCGAATGAATGACCTTGAATCCGAATTGTGCGAACATATCATACCTGTTCCGCCAGTAGACGCCCTTTCGCCGTGCTCTTCTGCAGAATCATGTAGGCCTCTCTCATATCCGGACTCAATTTAGCAAGGCTGGAGGTCGAGCCGCCTAGCACATCCTCCTCGTCGAGCAGCGTTTCATCGTCTCCTGCAGCAGAATCTGCATCCTCATCGACCACCCTCTTCCTCTTTCTTGAGTTGAATCCAGATAGCTCCGTGCTTCGCAGAGAATTAGAGGAAGAGCTTCCCAGTAGTGGTCGGCCTCCCAATGAACTCAAGGGAGAAGACAATTCCCATATCATCATGCTACCGGAGGCCTCGTCGCGTGAATAGGTGATTATACCATCTGCCCACGTATTGGATAAGTCTTCAACTATGCGTTCGAAACGAACAAGATCCGTCAATCGAAATTTTGGCGTTGGAGCGTTGGGAAGAAGTCCTGAAGGCATTTTACAGGTCATAACACTAGTGAGGAGGTCCAGAGATGTTGCAGGTGTGTTAAATTTACACGATGATAGGAGCATTTTGAATGCTGTGGTGACGACCACCTTAAGCTCGTCGTCGGACATGGCTGTTCGAGTTCGAATTGTCTAAATTGGGCAACGATGTATACATTGTTTGTTCGCACTAATTAAAAGGCCAATCCTGCCTTAATAATGAAAGAGCCATATGGAAATCTACATTTTATAGCAGCGGTCATCTAAACCCCTACTATTTGATCCACTGAGAATTTGAGACACACTAAAAGATTGAGGAAATCTACCCAACAGTTAGAAAAATGATGGACGGACACCATGGTCATGTGGAAGGACAGTATATTAGTGTTCGAGGCCCAAAGAGAGGCGAAAGAGTCAAACAGAATGAACAAATGGAGAGAATGCTTCTCAACCCATCGAATGAAAACCGTCACGACTCTGTCGATGTTAACGTGTCCAAAAGAATACGTGCCCGTGTACGCCTAAACTCAACTATGGCAAGGGTAGTTGTTGAGCTCGGAGTGACCAATGGTGTAGTGGTATCATTATTCGTAGGATTTGGAGAGAGGTTTGGCGCTATCAATGGACCAGGTGTGGGTTTGGTATCCGCGAGAGTCCCCATTGCTGTCGGAAGTGTTTTCGGCTCAACCTGTTTGCTTGTCAAATTGTCGCTCACATCCTGGACCTTCAAATGCGATTGGCAGGTTTCTTTCAATTTCTGTAAAGTTGACATCAGCAGTGACTTTATTTCCAGGTCCAAAAAATAATACCTCACGAGATCCTCCTTGTACGGTGTTGAGATATTTCACGACGAGAGGGAAGTAAATGTCAGTTATCTAAAACGGCGTCAGCTTCCGAATGAGAACCATGGAGATCTACGCACTGCCTCTGATGCCCAAACATTTCGAATAACCCAGTTTTGCCGGGCCTTGTTAAACTTCCATTTCGATGGGCGGTTCATCAGAGTAAATACATATTCCAAGGCTATGGAGGGCATTAGAAGAGATGAAATCACATTAGATGAGTTTACGCACCTTTTCGAGATTGGTTATTCAAAGTCGCATCCACCCTTGGGTCCGAAAATTCTGTTCTATTTTTGTGTTTCTTTTTCGGAGGTTCCTCAGGTAGGTGATCATTTTCCGATTTGGATACATCTTTTCCTTGAGGTTGATCGACATTCTCGCCACATTGGTGCTTGCGCTTTTTGCTTTTTTTCGGTGCTTCTGGAACCGAGGCCGTAGGTGCGTCTTCCACAAACTTTTCCAAGTGAACCCGCGCTTTCTTTTTACGCGCTTTCTCTTTCAAGCGGTCTTCCAGCGATGGGTCGTCTTCGACAGGAGCAGAGGGCCCCGACGATTCCGCTTCCACTGAGTGTGCAGCGTGTTTCGAGCGCTTCTTTGATTTGTTGGGTTTGAGATCCAAGACCTGTGGAGTTGAATCAGTTTTTATGGCTGAATGTTTCGACATAGTGTTGGCGATGTGATGGAATGGCAATAAGTACTTGTCGAATAACGGAAGTCCAATGTCCATGAACCGTTTTCGGTAGTATTCCAATCACGTGCTTTGCTGAATTTCACCCATTGAGCTCTTTCGAGTTTCCCAACAGATTTTTGCTTTGTCTCCTACCTCTAACTACAATGGGCCTATCAATATCCACACTTTTCCAATCCCTGTCATCGCTAGTTCGATGGAGTAAAGATCAGGATGTACGGATTTTGATGCTGGGACTCGACTCTGCCGGAAAGGCAAGTGCTACGTAGCTTGCTCGTCCGTGTTGCTTACTGACCACTCTCGACCTTCAGACGACCATTCTCTATCGATTGCAGGTATATCCTTTCTATTATTACTGATAAATTGACTTATACTTCGTTCCAGATTGGCGAAGTAGTTTCCACCATACCAAGTGAATTCCTTCAGCCTCTGTCCTTCATCCCAATTACTAACCTTGGCACAAAGCCATTGGATTCAACGTTGAAACAGTAGAGGTAATAAAAAACCCACCCCTTTGTTGCGTATCATGCTTATTGATCATTCATAGTATAAAAATATCAAATTCCAAGTATGGGATCTTGGCGGACAGTCAAGTATTCGGTGCGTCACAATTCCCCTCCATGCTGTGCTTTCTGAGTAACTTTATCCGCATTCGAGTAGGCCATATTGGCGATGTTATTTCCCCAACACGTCCGCTATAATCTACGTCATCGACTCCTCTGACCATGCCCGACTAACAACTTCACGGACGGAACTCCTGACCATGCTCTCAGAGGAGGAACTTAAGGGAGCTCCACTTCTAGTGTTTTGCAATAAGCAAGATGTCGAGGGCGCCCTTAAACCGGAGGAGATCAGTGAACAACTTGGGCTGGCCGGAGGCGAGAAGACGAGGCCATGGAGCGTTAGAGGAAGCTGCGCCACTAAGGGGGAAGGTCTAGAGGACGGATTGGACTGGTGTGTATCCATTCTTCATGAATTAACACGCTCACCTGAAACCCAACTTTTAGGCTCGTTAATGCAATACAGAAGAACTAAAGAGTACTTGCTGGCGGTCTTTTACTTGCATATTTCGTCACCTTACCCCTATATCGGTGATTTGGATACCTTAATTGTATATTATGCTTTGGTCTACCTCCTCCTTCACCCGTTGCATCGTGGTTGTAGACGTTCACAAGCACCATTTCTACAACTACACGACCATTACACTGACCAACTCCAGTCCCAACGACTCTCTTCCGGATTTTCAAGACACTTCATATGCACATCAATGTCCGGCCTCCATATTCGTACTGTACCATCATCCGTGCAGGTTGCGAGCATATCTTGTGCCCAATCGACGGCACCAACCTCCCCTTTCTGGCCTTGTAGTTCAATCCCTTGCTGTGGTCTTGAACCTGGTCGTGCAGCATTTTCCACATCGAACAGAAAGCTGTTCCCTTTATGACTGGATCCCCCACATGCAAGCCAACGGCCACAAGGAGAAACGGACAGCCCCACATAGAACGAGCTCGTTTGCAAATTCTCATGCGCGAACATATTGCGCTGGGCTGTAAGCGTAGAGAAATCGTATGTGTGAATCCGCGAATCTGCACCAAGGGCGAAAATGAGACCGGCAGATGGCCCTGTTCCTGCGGTCATACTAATGATACCCCTTGAGCGTCGTGAACCGTGAAGAGTTGTTGGGTCAATCGGCGAGGAGTAAAGTTCGGAGGGAAGAGCTAATCGGGAAGTTTTCGTCTTTTTGGGCGAAGCAGGCTTTCGAAGATCCCAGTACCGAAGGATACTGTAGCGTAAACAAGTCAGACGCGTAATATTTAATAGGAAAAGGTTGTGACCAACCCATCGAAAGAACCGCTGCTCACTAGTCCATTAGAGTGAGAATCAGGGTATAATAAATTTGTGATTGTGCGAGGTGCCGGATTTTGTTTGCCCTTGCGAGGTTTGGGTTTGCTTTTGACAATCGTATCTTCGTGGGCCCCATGAATTGTTATAACTGGCGTTGCGGCAAAGACATTTCCATCGTCGTGATGATGTCCTACGCGCAAATCCCAGAGACATATAGCGCCGTCCCTTCCGCCCGTCGCTAACAACGACGAGTTGATGGGGTCCCAAGCCATGCATTTTACGGTGCTATTATGCCCACGAAGAACGTGTGTTATGGCACCTGTTTCTGTTGAGGAAACCCTCGTTGATTGATCTCCCGAACATGTTGCTAGAGAGGCATCATCGGTGCTCCATTTGACGTCGAAGATGCCATTGTGGTGGGGCTGTAGAGTAGTGCGCTGCAACTCTAGAGTAGAGAACGGATCAGTGAATGCATTCCGACTATAAAAGGAATGTCAAACCTGTATCCCAGTCATTCCGACGTGAGGTGTTGAGGACATGGACAGTTCCCTGTTCCGTTGCAACAGCTAGAAGAGGGGTCTCTCCAGCTCTGGAACCTACGTATATAATTGAGGATAATGCGGAAGGGTGAGATGAGATGAATAGGCTCACGGTGGGAGTAGGAACAAGCATATGGTGGCGTTAGATATGTGTCTTCCCCAATAGACTGACATTTAAATAGATCCGATTTATTTGAAGATACGAGGGACTTCAAAATAGGGAGTGTTGATGCTGCATGGGTTGTGTAAATCAATTGCGTGAACGAGATAAGCCGAGTACGCACGGGCATGTCTCTGAAAGCGCGACGCTGAGTCCATCATGAATTGTCTATGCCGCTGGAACGCCGTCTTTTTTCGTGCGAGTGGTTGCACCACCACATCCGCCATGAATACATCTCCATCCGAATCGCTGTCACTATTCGAGGTGTCTTCAACCTCAAACTTCTGGCGCTTCGGCGTGGGTTTGTGCTCGCCAACATGGCGCCTCTTAAATTTCTTCAAGTCAGTAGGTGGGGTAGGGAGGTAGGGAGTAAGCCGCGTTTGTGGAGTCCTGATCGTATTGGTGCATTGTGCGAGTACGACGCGGGGCGAGGATGAGGGGCTGAGCAACATTGTGATGTGTAGACCTTAGCGCTGGGGCTCGCTTTATGACGCGACGCGTTTAACAACAATGCACAACACATCAAACGCGTAAACGCGACCCGGCCGAAATATCATGTGATCTTGTTCGGGAAATTTGCACCTTCAAAGTAAAGTCGTGGCCAATTTGCTTTCAATTCTTCTCGCCCACCATTAGAGACGACCCCAGCCATGTTCAGAGTACCCTTCAGACCCTTTTCCATGGCTGCCAGGCAGACGCTCAAAATTGGCCTCATCCCAGCTGACGGTATTGGAAAAGAGGTTATCCCCGTAAGTTTCCCCATGTCAATTCATTTCGAACTGTGGTCACACAAATTACAGGCAGCAAGAGAAGCCATTGTCGCGTTAGGCTCAGATATTCCGAAGCCAGAGTTCATCGATCTCATCGCTGGATGGGAATGCTTCACAAGGACAGGTGTTGCACTTCCCGAGGACACCGTCCAGTAAGCCCTGACGGTTCTTGTAAACTGCTTATGATGACCAAGTTATCAGGATTCTGAAGGATGAATGTGACTGCGCTCTTTTTGGCTCCGTCAGGTGGGTCTCCGATGCCGGAGTCGAAGTTTAATGTCAACATCGTGTAGTTCACCATCGAGGAAAGTCGTCGGGTATTCTTCCCCAATTGTGGCTCTCCGCAAGAAGCTTGATCTTTACGCGAACATACGGCCCGTAGTTTCTGTGGGATTTGCTTTCCTATGCCGGAGGAATAAACAAACCTAATTGATCCAAGTAGGTCGCACCAGAAGCAGGACAGAAACCCTCTGTGGATCTGATTGTTGTTCGTGAAAATACGGAATGCCTGGTCAGTTTTTTTTTTTTTTTAAAAAAAAAAAAAAAAAAAAAAGTGGTTTATATATGAGCATAACCTCACTTTTGGCCCTACAGTATGTCAAAGAAGAGACGTTATCCAATGGAGAAAAAGGAAAGGAGGCTCGAGCGACTCGACTCATTACCGAACACGCCTCCCGTAGAATTGGCCAAATGGCATTCGAATTAGCGAATTCGAGGCCCCGGAAGGTCAATTCAAACTGCATCACTCCTCCCGATATTAATATTATTTTTCCATCAGCACCTTACGATCATCCACAAGTCAAATGTCCTGTCTATTACTGATGGACTCTTCCGGGAGACAGTTCGCGCCGTCCCGTCTCTTCCGGGTATCGATGGAAAATATGATGGAGTGACCATCGCGGAGCAGCTTGTGGATAGTGCTGTGTACCGGTAAGCACATAAGAGTTGGACATCAACATCCAGGCGGGCGCTCATCTGATGGTTACTTTTCTCAGATTGTTCCGCGAACCTGAGTGCGTATGCGCATTTCGTGTTACGATCCTTGAGCAGCAGCTTATCTCCGTGCTAATAGGGTCTTTGATGTGATGGTCGCCCCTAACTTGTACGGCGACATACTCTCGTATGTGTTTTCACAAATATCACTTTCCAGCTTTAGCTTTTAAACTCTAATTTCATTAGGGACGCCGCTGCTGCACTTGTCGGTTCGCTGGGATTGATTCCATCAATTAACGCTGGGGACAATTTCGTGATGGGCGAACCGTGAGCAGTCATTTTTATCTCCAACACCTTGCCAACCGACCTGAAAAATCAGTGTCCATGGTTCCGCACCTGATATCGAGGGTAAGGGCATTGCCAACCCTCTGGCTTCCATCCGGTCCGCAGCCTTGATGCTTCGTCACCTCGGATACATCAAAGGCGCTGACAGACTGGACGTTGCTGTCGACCAGGTCATCCGGGAAGCCAGATTCCTTACTCCTGATCTGAAGGGCACCAGTACAACGAGTGAGGTTCTTGAGGCAGTCCTCCGCAAGTTGTAAAGTCAGATTTATGACGCCTTTTTATCAAACGATCATTGCTTCACAACGGACATCTCACTGCCAAGCCATGAAACCCAATGTTTTGATTCTGAATTTAAACCATGGCCAAAAATTTTAGAAATTTCATGAATAAATATTACTATGAAGTCCACAATGATGGAATTAAATTACTGGTGAGGCATTGTTGCGAGAGGGTCGCGGTGAAGAAGGCAGCCCAAAGCGGACTTTACGTCCGGGGAGAAGTGCCTCGCCGCGCAGCTCGAGAGGTGCAGGGGGAGGTGACTTCCTTGTGAGCTTTCGAGGAACAGTGGGCCTGAACGAGCTTCGTGGGCCGCCAGGTGGGCTTGGAGCGGCGCGAGGCTTGCTGAGGCTGAGGGCATAGCCGAGTTTCGGATTTGTTGTGTCGATGGGGATAGGTACCGGGGCAGAAATCTTCAACGCCAAAGGAGCATGGGAATTCTCCAAAGGGAGGAAAGGGTGGCGAAATGAATTCCGGCTTAACCAGTCCCTGCGGCGATGACCAGCCGGCGATCTCGGTGCACCTGAACGAGCGCCAGAACGCGAAAGGGTTGCACGCTGGCCCTGGGTGACGATAGCTTGCGGTGGGATGCTGGGTGCGCGCGGGAGCGGCTTGTTATCACTGCCATAGAGAGTCGTCGTGATTTGAGGAGGCGACTGAGCGGGATAAATAGGAACTTGGTATCCGCGTTCGAGAACGTCTGGGTGTCTCGGCTCGATGTTGGGGTTGGTTTGCAGCGGGAGATTAATTGTCTCCGTGGGACTGACTGTCATCTTTCTGTGTGTTGGGAGAATAGATCCAGACTTGCCACCCTTCTTCTGGATCTGAAGAGCGGCTTTCAGCCTTTCAATGCGGGAATGGTCACCAGGTTGTGGGCGGCGCTCGGGCTGAGATTCCACGGGAGGAATAACTGGTTCTATCCGATGGCTCAACCTCCACCAATCCATCTTCTCGTTCTTTCCATCTACCATCCACCAAGACGGTTTCGCATCGGCCACAGCTCCCTCCAGCTCTGGGACTTTCTGCTGCCTCTGCCTTCGAATGACAATGAAGAGGCCGAAGAGAAGAACAAGTAGCACAACGCTTGCAGCGATAGCAAGGGCTGTGAATGTGTTTCTCGACCTTTCCTCCGCTGAGAGACCGCGGCTGAAAAAAAAAAAAAGGTTGGTGAGAGGTGGAGAAGTTCGGACAAGAATACATACATAAAAGCATTTCTCAGCGCTCCCCTCGCGAGGACTTCATAATTGGGACTGGAGACGTGGGCATAACCAGGTCGAGCCAGCATAAGTTGAACGATGAAGACCCAGCTCCAGAGATAAGATGCCATTGTTGGAACACAAAGACGTAACCTGAGTCTTCTGTCGCAGACAGTACTGAAAAATGGGCGGAGAGATGAGAGTCCAGTCTAAGGAACATCTTGCCGGAGCGCCATTATTAAATAAGGGCGATTGGTAATGCACAGCCATCTGTAGTTAACTTACATACATAGCTAACTACTTACATTAACAAACACAAGGCTGTTCTATACCGCCCAGTTGGGAATGTCCCGTGACCGTTTGCGGGAAAGTGTGAACCAGATCCGAGTCGTCCGCAATGAACCAAGGATGCCTCCCCTTGCCCTCTCTCCCAACCTCCCTTCTATACCCTCAATCGATTCTCTTATGCTCATCTTCCATACTTAAACCCAACGTTGATCACGACCCTTATCGCAGACGACATCCGCAAACAAGTTTAAAAACGCGTGCACAATACCATGGCAAAGAAAACCAAGGGGAAACAGAAACTAGAAGAAAAACCACCAGCAAACAATGTTGCCCCTGTAATGATGGAGACTTCCAACCCGGCAGTGACCATGCCTACCACAGGTATGTATGTGCCCCTCCTCAGTCTTACATCAAGATGTAACTAAAAATGGATGGTGGTAACATGCAGAAACCAATTTCCATTCAAATACCTCTGCGGAACCACAACGCACCTCTTGGGGACCCGTAGGGGAAGTTACATGGGGAACCACCGCAGATCCTGGCGCAGGTGCATGGAACGGAGGTGGACAACAGGTAGAAAATACCTGGGATCATTCCGAAAGTCTCCTCCAACCACCACCCGGCCATTCTCATAATATTCTGCCATCCATTCCTGAGCGGCCCTTGTCAGACCAATTTACCCAAAATAGGACACCGTTATCAGCCATCGGAGAAACTCAGGATGAATACGACGATTGGAACCCACCCGGTGCTCATCCTCATGAATGGGAGGATCCTCGAAGCAGCGCACTGACAACTACCGCTGCCCCATCAGCGATGGGTACCCCAGCAGCACCTCCCATGATCTCTCTCGCCGAAGCTGCAGCAACTGCCCAGAAACAGATGCACAATCACCCAACAACTTCTGCAAGTCAGGCAGCGAAAAAGCTGGAAGAAAGCCGTGCACGTCCCGCCGAATTGACAGGTGCACAACCAGGCGCTGTTTCCGCTGTTGGTCACCATGACGCCGCAAGAGCGAAAGCTCCAACTCCTGTAACCCGTCCAGCGATATCCACTGCCTCTGCTGCTGCCGCTGCGTTCGAGGCAAATATGATCGGGAAAAGAAAAAAAGCTCAACCTTCTGTAAACGCTACGCCTTCCGGCTCTCAGCAACCCAAAGGAACGACCTGGACCGACTCAAAACCCTTCCGCCCTAACGCTCGAGAGCCCGCAGCCATCGAGGTGGATTATAGCTGGACGAGGACAGGAGGCAATGCTTGGAGTAATAAATACCGTCTCGATCTTCCCAAGACGGCTCAAGGCACCGTAAACGGATGGAGTCAACCGCAACAACATGTACACCAGCAGCAAACTCACAAACACCACCAAGCACAACACCCTCATCAGACGCAACGCCAGCAACAACAACCACAGCACCACCAGAGGCATTACTCCGTTCCAGTACATCCGACGCATCAAGCACAACCACGGCAGGCACAACCACGGCAAGCACAACCACAACAGAATCCAGCCGCGGCGTGGCGAGGCTGGGGTAGAGAGGGTGTTGAGATGCAGGGAACCTACACCGACAGTGATGAAGAGACAACCAATGGCTGGAATTACCAGCACGGGGGCGACGAATGGGGTCGGAACTCTGGTGGATGGACCGCTCAGCAACCTGCGGGTAAACACAATAAGACACATGGGCAACGCAGGAAATCTGAGGATCGGCGAGAACAAGCAAATGGATGGGGACAGCAGCAACAACAACCTATGAAGGACCACTGGGCGCAGACGAACGATGGCTGGGGTCAGGACCAATGGGGTCAAGGGGGAGGAGGGGGCGATGCATGGGGTAAAGAAGGAGGAGATGCGTGGGGTCAAGGCGGAGGGGGTGGGGATGGATGGGGTCAGGGCGGAGGAGCTGCCGATGGTTGGGGCAAAGGAGCTGGAGGAGGAGATGCGTGGGGTCAGGGCGGAGGAAGGGGCGGAGGAGGAGGAGCCGATGCGTGGGGTAAAGGAGCGGCCGATGGATGGGGTGAAGGAGGTGACGCGTGGGGCCAACAAGCTCAAGGCGGAGAGACCGGGTGGGGGAATACACCACAGCACGGCTGGGGCAGTCAGGCCGAAGGCGCAGGTCGGGCTTCCTTGAACAATGAATGGGGTGGCACTACGCAAGCTAAGGTAAAATTTACTGCCGCGGAAGCTGCTGGGAGCAGGAATGCGGTGTCTCCTCAGCAGCGGTCCCAAATCCTCAATTCTTTGCTTAATAACCAACCTCAAACTCAGAATAACCATGCTGCTCAGTTATCCGCTGCTGCTCATGCAGCACAGGTAGCTGCCACTGCGAAGTATCAAGCCCAGATGAAAGCACACCAAACACAACAAGCACACCAAGCACACCAAGCACACCACCAAGAACGCAGGGAGGCTTGGGAAGCTGAGGAGAGCAGTGACGGATGGGGCTCTGACGAGGATGAAGAAGGCGAACATAATCGTCGAGTTCATTTCTCTCCCAAATGGTCGGAGGTTTGGGGTGGAAGCCCGCGAAGCATACCCACAAAGGCTTTGGCCCATGCACATGCACAGCAGGGAATCAAGACAACCTTGATTAATGACGCTTCGAACGTTCGGTTCGCAGAGTCTAAAGGTGCAGCCTTTGCACATGTTGCGGATGCGTTCTTTGGAAATGTTCGTCTTGCTAGGGAGAGAATTCATTGGTTATTTTCACCCAACAAAGACAAACGAGTCGAAGAGATGCTTGCGTGGGTTCAGAAAATGTCCTTTAATTTGGGTACTTATGGTGTACGTTATCCTCATCTCTTGACCTCCCACCTCGACACTTATAACTAGGTTACCAGTTGGTAAAGTTTCTGGAAACCAGGGAAAGGGGCGCTCTCTTCATAAACGTCACCTTCAGGATGCGCCAGTATCCGCAGGAACCAGCCATTGATTGGCTGACCTTCAGTAACTTGCAAGGGACGATGGATAAGATTCTTCAAGAATCGGCGGCCTTCTACGACCCAGCAGCTTTGGTCACTGTCTTTGTATATCTCCCATCGCAGACTGGTAATAGTGTCGCGATATGGCGGCGAAAAATTAACGTTCCGGAGAAAGCGCGAAACCAGTATCGGGCAGAGCTCAATGCTATCGTAAAGACCCTTCCGCCACACAAGGATTATATTATTATGGTCGACGAGTCAGTAGCATTCCTCATTTTTTTTTTTAAACCAACTCTAATTAGAACGCCGATCAACTTCAGGCTTCCAAGACCTAAATCTCAAGCCGCTCAGAAACCTAGTCAACTACGCAAATCCAAGGCGGTTGCCAAATCCAAGGCGGCTGGAAAATCCCACACAAGTGCGTACGCCCAGCACGGCACAAAGAATACAGCAAAGACCAAGGACGCCAAGAAGAAACGAAAGTGGTGGAAATTCTTCCTCAGCTGAGCTTCGTCGCTGTTCTCTACCCTCTAGATGCGTCCATATATCTCTCTCTCTGCTTTCTGCGGACTCTCTATACTTCAACTTTACTCCCTCTGTCGCTGCTCAATCGCTCTCTGTACCACATAATTTTATTGTAGAACGATATACCAACTTTTCATGATATCCTAAATACCTATCGTCAGGCTCCTTCTAATCAACGCCGTTGTTTTCCCTTGAACTTGATGATCTTTGTGGTTTTCATTCTGGCTGCAGACAACTGTAGACTGTAGACTCTGGAGTTTGAACCTTTCTTTTTTGGGCGATTGGCTACTCCATTTAGGGGTCGAATAGTACAGAACAAGATTACTCTTCAAGTCGTTCGAAACACGAGCTCACTAGCGCTCATTGTTGCCCCCTACCCTACTCGTAACATGGACGGACATGTGCAGCAGACCTCCTCTCCGCCTCTCGTGGACTCTCACCACAACAAGTCGAACGTTCCTCGGCGCACTTACCCAGCCATCATCCATGCGGCCGTGGCCTGTGCTTTGATTTCCCCCATAGCATTCTTGCCTTACTTTGCCGCTAGGCGACATATAACTGCACTGCAGAAGAGTGCCAAAGTGCTAACGAAAGAAACCCAGCGCCTACGTGATGAACTCGACGTCGCTACATCCATCCAACGATCGATGACGTCCGAGCTTCGTGACCTCCGCGGCGAGATGGCTCATAACACATCGAAGTTGTCCAACGAGACATGCAAGAAATTGAACCACCAAGAAGCAGAACGCCTTGCCTCATATGAAGCGATTCAGACAAATTTAAGAGAACTCCTCGAAGACTCACAATGTTCACGGTACATACTTACACATTCTGTTTTCTAGGACAAGAAAGGGCTGATGGATTTGATCGCAGCACTCAAGCATCGGCACTTCGTGCACTTGGGATGTCTTTGGCCGATGTAGCTGGATTTATGCAAATGGTCGAGCTCCAATTTGGAATCGGGGGAAGTAAGGACAAGTACGGAATAGAGAGGCTGAGATCGTTAGCATTTCAAATGCGGAGCCTACCTCGGCAACGGGATACAACTTGAAGAAAGGTGTGTTCCTCCGTATAAGAAGAGTCCCTATTCATCCGATATCCCTTCAAGAGTCGAGTACAGCGAATTGATATAACGATATAATTTACGATATTGGGTTTTGAGAACGAGAGGTTTTGAGTGGAAGAAGGGACCGCGGATATATACTAAATTGTGGATATTCCATAGTAGAGATAGGTTACCGGAGAGAAAGAGGTCGTTTTTCTCGCAACCACTGAGAGAGTAGTTGAGCCTGTTCAAGTTCGAGATGGCGGTCGTTTGGTGTTACTGTAATCGGGATAAGAAATCACTAAGGAGTTATGTGCTTGGGTACACGATGGGACTTGGGATGGAGAGGGCTCTGAATCTACCTGCCAGAATATTCTGAGGCCCCGATAAAGTATCCCCTTTATTCTGGAGCAAGAAAAAAGGTGAGAGCTTGGGTTTGGCCAATGCCTTGCACGACCACGTGATGAGCTAAACTTCGACGCGAGTCTTCTCAGTTCTGTCATCGTCCTTCAATTTGGCAATGACTTAAAGTTGTTGATCCTCTCTTTGCGCCGCTGATCTGTCCCCTGGTCCTTTGGAATTTACCCAATGCCGTTTCTAGGGGAGGTACCCATTACAACCTTCTTCTCTCGCGTCGAATCCACATCCACAAAGCGAAAGAAAACGACGCAGAACAAGTCCTCATCAAACAAGAAACGAAAAATAGACGACAGCGAGGCCATCCCGAAGGCCCCCCACACTGAAACCTCCAAAGGAAAGGAGCTTATTCGCGGGTCTTCGAACATTACACGCAAACGAAGGGAGCGCTCTACGAGCCCAGTAGTCCTAGGTCCCAACTCTGGAAAGAAACAAGGAGAAACTGTATCTTTCCTAACCGCTCCTCCAGCATGTAACATTCGTGTCACAGCACACAAAACGCCATCCCCAACTGTCCATTCGCAACCTGTTTCGAATCCTATAGATGGGGTCGCAACTCAGCGGCGCACATTTTTCTTGCCAACTCCCACGACAATGCCCCGGCCACAATCCTACCATCCCGGCCAATCTCACAGGGATTCTGTGGCACCAGACTCCCAGGACCTGGTTCTGGAACCTGTTCACTCACCCACCCATTGCACCCCAAGTCGCAATCCACACAACCTACTTTCCATGTCTTCTCGACGTTCGCAACCTGCTACTCCAAAGCGACGAGACTCTTTTTATGGTTTCATTCAACCCGAATTCCTCCAGAAAGGTGTCACTATATCATTTGAAGATTCCACTTCTGAAAGAAGCATGACCGTTCATTCTTCACAAAGTCAACTTCTAAGTCCAGTTCATGAATCGCCACAACGTCGCCATACAAATTTGGAACGTCCATGCCGTTCGATCTCTGCAGATGATGATAATATACCCAGCTCGCAGATTCAGGAAAGGGAACTCATTGTGTCGAGTGCGGGATCGAAGTCGAAATTCAGGCATATGGAAATTGCGTTGCTGTTAGTATGCTTCTACATCGTGTCTTCGTAGCCTACTAATCAGTTTGATAGCGCGACATCCCAATCTAGTGACACCAGTAAAGTGCCCGCCCGAACCCTCTCGGACGAGTTGTTCTCGGTGCCTATTCAATCGACAATTCTGTCCGATGTATTTCCTTCAGACGAAAGTGTCCAGGAAAGTCAACCAGCGTCGGCTGTAGACGCGAGTTTGGGGACAGCTGAGAATATTTTAGATGACTCGGCTACAGAGTCAGAAACTGACAACGAAAGGGAGGGCACGAATCCTTATTCAGAGGATGGAAGCTTCGAGTCATACAACTGGCGTGGTGCACGACCTCCGTCTCTTCCTTCCCAACCAGAATCTTTTCCTGCTAGTTTGGGAATATCATCTTCCTCGCTTCCCCCTATCGTGCAGGTTTTCCATGACATGTCATTTGGAAATAATGACGAAAGTTATCCACCTGATTTTCCGATGTCGTTGAGGTCATGACCAAGGTCTCTGCAAAGTGCCAGCTTCTTACACCCACATCATTATCATGCATTCCACTTATTCCTATTTTCATCATAAGCAATAATTTCTTTCACCCATCGTTTGTAGATCCTCCGAACTCTACGTAGAGCGGTTCATTCACCAGATCTTGTTTATACGTTACTTGGAAGAATCATGATATATACAACAGACAGGGCTCTGGCGAGTCTTCGTCTGACCAATGATCCAATGGTGCTCTCATCGAAGTGGTAATTTATGTATGCTGGAATCTGGGATTACTTACTGGAATTTTTAATATTCTGGTTTTATATCGATGTTTCTGGTATGGGTCAAGGTACTGTATCTTCCTTCTTTTTTCAAATCCCTCCTGGTACCCCCGATAAACTTTGAAGTTGGGTATGCAATGCTGTAGGGATTGATGATTATCGGTGCACGTGCAGGGACGACGCGATTTAGCCCCTATTCGCGCCGGATCCTGATTTTCTATTATCATCGTTATCTGTAGTTGCCAATCTGGTGTGTTCCCATCTCACTCTTGACTCTTCCCAACATGACCGGACGTCTTCAGAATAAAGTATGGCCAAATATCTTCACCCTCTGCCAGAACTCATAAGAAAATATATCCTTCCAGGTTGCTCTCGTGACTGGTGCTGGATCGTCAGTGAATGTAAAACTGATTTCGAATTGATAATCCATCTTTTCTCGAAAATAGGGGAATCGGACTCGAATCATCGATCCTTTTTGCGCAAGAAGGCGCAAATGTCGTCCTTGTGGACATTAACTTGCAGAACGCGGCAAAGGGTGTTGCTCTAATCGTTGAACGTTTCCCGAATGTGAAGGCATTCGCAGCCAAAGCTGATGTTGGGAAAGAAGCGGATGTGAAAGCGGCCGTTGAGGCAGCAGTGAAAGAATTCGGCAGATTGGACATTATGGTACGCCCTCCGCCATGAATCTTACCCTTCCTCTAACCAATTTTCCCACTCAAGTTTAATAATGCTGGTCCGTTCTTGGGTAGATCGCTTGGCCCAACAATACTAAGCCTCCGTAATCAGGTATCATGCACCCCGAGGACGACAACGCCATCAACACGGAAGAGAAGATTTGGGATCTGACCATGCAAATCAATCTGAAGGGCGTTTGGTGGGGTTGTAAATACGCAATCCTCGCCATGCGCGAGAACCCTACAGATGAATCCAAAGGCCTTCATGTTGGAGGAAGTATCATCAATACCGCGAGCTTTGTGGCGCTTGTCGGCGCTGCTACGCCGCAGCTTGCGTGTGAGTTTATCTTTTTCGTAATTCTAACCTTCAAAGGATGACTTGGGCACTGCACAGATACCGCGTCCAAGGTAAATATTCCTGGTTCTCCGCATAAGAGCCCATTGATTTTACTCAAAAAAGGGTGGCGTCCTTGCAATGACCAGGGAATTGGCTATGGTCCATGCAAGAGAAGGAATTCGCATCAACTCACTTTGTCCGTAAGTTGCCATTTTAGTGAAATGTCCATTGCAACCGCTTATTTCCTGGACTACAGAGGCCCTCTAAAAACCCGTAAACCCGATTTATAATCAATAGTAATTGCTCCCGACATTGTTTTACAGCTCTCCTGATGGATTTTCTAAACACTGAGGAGAAACGTCAACGCAGGTTGGTTCATTTGCCCATGGGCCGCTTTGGTGAGGCAGTTGAGCTTGCAAAAGCTGCGTTGTTCCGTGCGTATCGTCCATTTCATCTTGGAAATTTCTGATGAGTATACTTGTACTTAGTGGCCAGCGACGAAAGTAGCTACGTGACGGTAGGGTTTTCCTTTTCCTTGTTTTTTTTTTGACCGTTTCGTTATACAATTTTTTTTTCACAAGGGCGCGGATTTCACTGTTGATGGTGGCCTTTCATCTGCATACGTCACAGCCATCGGGGAACCTGCGCTTGCGCCTCCTCCGAGCCTCATATGATTGTAAGACTTGATTTCCTCGCTAGAAAAATGATGATTACCACATTGATATCCAAGGAAATATATTAAAGAAGATGGAGTCAGTAGTATTCCATGGAAATACTTCATCTGGTCTCATGTAAATAGAACGGTGTAAAAGGTACCCGGAAAAATGGTTAGTCACTGAGCCTTCCTTTTCTTGTCCCCTTCTGCCTTCCGGACCTTAGTAATTTCTTTCCCGATTTCGTTGATAATGCGTTTGTGCATCGCTGGACGATATCCAAGCCCAAAAAGGATTTCAAGGTGCACGAAGAACGGCGCTAGCACGACGGCTATAGAAAGAAAAAAACAACAGGGTGAGCCAAGTTAATAGAAGGGTGAATACGGATGTCCTACCGCCGATGAGGTTGTCGAGCAACGCAGGGGCGCGCCCTTCCGCCACACCGTGCCCAATGAACTGAGCGATCCAAGAAAATGCATGAAGGAGGGCCGCTTGAGTAGCATATCCCGGCTTGTAGGAAAATGCGGTGGCGGTCAACACAGTAGCGGCCATTTGAGGCGTATAAAGAAGCTGCATGAATAATTAAGGCGTTGAGATAACTTGGGCATCCAGAATGTGGCCAAGGCTTACTGCTGCTACTGGTTCCAGTAGATAATAGTACGCGAGATAGACAACGCCCATTAGCGAAGCATAGTTTGTATCGAAGACCATGTAGTCATTGATGACATAGTGATACGCAGGAATAAAGGAAGGCATAGGCAATGGAGCGACGAGGGCTTGAAAAGACCTAGATTTTCCAGACCGGCTTGAGACATCGAGACACTGACACATAAAAAAATACCAACCAAACGATCATGGGCACACAGATGATGTGGATAATGATATTAACCTTGTTTGAATGGTAAGCCCCATAGAATGCTAACTACAGAGATAGGGAGTTCAGAACATGTTCCAAAGGAATGAAACGAAGAAAGTACCTGCTTGTCGACATTAAAGAGATCGGACAAAGTCATAGTGGTCGTGGTTCGTGATCAAGATAGGTTCAGAAAATGAAAAGCCACCATCTGAGCGAGAACATATATATATCTAGTCACAAGGGAGATGGAGGATTTGATACCCGAAAAGGCAGGTGTCCTGGAATATCACACGTATTCCCTGCCTTCACGTGGCCACCTCGGCGCATATCCTCACCACTTTCCTTCCTCCTTCCATATGGTTCGCTCAACAATAATTGTCAGGGCTTCAGATGCCTTGCCTCTTGCCGCGAGCGTTGATGACGAGCAGGTTCGTCAGTCTTGCCAGAACAACTCAACCGTGCGTTGACCGCGACGTGTCACTTCTCTCCACAGACGGAACAAGCTCTTCAAGAACATAAACAACAGTCCAAGCTCATCTTCCGACGTATAACTCCAAATGCGGAACCAAGATGCTCAATAGAAAGTGGTCCATATACGCTGCAGTTCGTGCATTTCCAGGTTCTTCAACTGCTGACAGTTTAACACTCCCCCAGTTACCTCATCGCGGAGAACGTGGTATTCCTTACGATTGCAGACAAGTCGTACCCGAGGAAACTCGCTTTCTCATATTTGGACGAACTATCAAAAGAATTTGCCAACACTTATGGGCCCAAAGTAGAGACAGTGAGGAAACCATATGCCTTTGTGGGGTTTGGTGGGTGGTTTCATGTTCTATATATTCGACGAAAAGCACTCATCTTAATCCTTCTCTAATAATAGATACCTTTATGTCAAAGACTGCCAGACTATATCGCGACTCCAGGACAGCCAACGCCGCCACCTCGAATCTGGACAAACTCAATGATGACCTACAAGATGTCACGAGAATTATGACGAAAAATATGGAGGAGTTACTTTGGAGAGGGGATTCCCTTGACAGTACGCGCTTCCTTTCTCCTCCCGACACTTCCACCACCTGATTGACCTTTATCTTCCTCAGAAATGTCCCATTTATCAACATCACTTGTATCTGAGTCGGAAAAATACCGAAAAGCAGCACGAAATATAAACTATCAAGCAATGCTTCGCCAGTATGCCCCCATAGGTGCTGTCGTTCTGTTGGTGTTTATCCTTCTTTATTGGAGGTTTTTCTAGATGTTTCGTCTGTGTTTACCGTATCGGGCCTGTATTTTAATTGTCTTTATCACTTTTTTTTTTCTCCGTTAGTTTATTTTTGAAAGCATATTTTACTCTTTCTGGCCAAGTGAGGTTTATGATTTCACAAGTTCAAGTTGAAAACGTTATCTTATCGGAACTTGCGTATGTTTGATCAATCACTGAGTGGCAATGTCAATAAAGCGCTTATATGAACTTTGTGGTTATCCATTGCTTTGAAAGCTCCTCTTTCGCAGACACTCTATTGCGGACCTTGGTGTTACTGCTTGCACACTAAACCAGCATCCCGACCCAGAAATGCATAGGGCCCCCTCCCCGTACGGAACGCATTCGCCATATGGTGGTGGATCTCCACAAGTCCATGGACAACACCCTGTGTCTAACCAGCCTATAAACCTGCCGACTGGTCCTACCGATACCAAACCTGGATCTATTGCATATTCGGCGACAACTGGTCCAGATGGGAGAGTTATCTATCAACCATTCAGGTGGGTTTTTAGGCGGCACTGTTGTTCGTGGATGCTGAATTATTGGTTGATCCTCCCACTCATAGAGCTGTAGCTGCCAGGTGAGTTCCATCTCAGCTCTCTAGCTGTTGAATGGGTGTTGATCAGTTGCCCGATCATGGTGATTCTAGTTATCAAACTCCCAGCGGTGTCGTCAGTGGCATTCAATGGATACCCGCAGACCCAGCCACGGTACCTCCTCCTGGCGCTCAAACTGTATCTGGAGTTGAGAGAAACATTGCTTCTCGCGATGAATTTACTGACGCTCATGTAGGACCCCAGCAACTGGCACGGCTCTAGCAATTCACAGGCATCTCATGACTGGTGAGGATTACTTCTCGAGAGGCAACAATTTTATGAAATCCAATGCCTTGCTAATCTTCCCTTAGGCGCGCAGATGAAAAACGTAGGAAACAGGAGGAGAAGGAGGCTAAACGCTATCGTGATGATGGGAGGAATGATGGGAGGAATGATCCTGATTATGAACTTCGTTTGGCGCGTGAGCGCGACGCGCAATCGACGGCGAGTCGTGACCGTCGCAAAAGCGTCAATGCAGGAGCTGCTGGACCGCCCGGTTCTGTGTTCTTTCCATCCCATCCTACGGGCGCCTCGGGATACCCAACTCAATCTGGCGGCCCTCAGGTTACTGGGTACCCCTCCAATCCCTATTTCAACGCCACGAGTGGAAATCCACCTTCTTTATATGCGACAGGGTCCTCAGTTCATAGCCGCACTCCCAGCAGTGGATCGTATGACATTACTAGGCAATTCAATGATCTGAACCTCAATCGCTCAAATGAACGCGATAGGAAGATCAGTGGCCCTAGCCGTCCACCCAAATACGACGTTGGAGAAGCTACATTCGAACGCCAGCGTACTGTTAGTGGTAATTACGCGGATCGTGGAAATCCTTTTCCACCCCCTCCTGGTGCCTACAGCCCATACGGCAATTCAAACCCACAAACGTCTGGAGTAAACCCGTATCCTAGTTCACAATATCGCGACCCATCGCCTAATATGCACCCTTCAGAAATTCCTTACGGATCCGCTAGCTCCTCAGGATACCCAGCTTACTCCTCGTCCGCATATGGGGCGTCTCCTTCTCGGAAACCAGCGGAAGTAGGGCACTCTACCACACCCTTTGGTGGACATATTTACCCTCGGGGCCATGTTCTCGAAGGTCAACCAATTCCTAACGGTTCATCAAGGCCTCCTTCTCGCCCTCCCTCCCGGGCCCCCTCCCCTAACCCTGGTAATTTTACATATTTCGATAACTTTGTTGCATGATTCTGACGTCATGTTTAGGCATGTTCTCTTCGTCTCCATATTCAGTGGGAAAACCCCCCCATATGCCAGTTCCCACAATTCCGGGCGAGCCGCGTCAACTTCCTGCACCAGAAGCTTTTTCGCGTCCTATAAACGCCGCGAATCCATTTACATTCTTTGACATGGCTAAAATACAGGGTATGGAAGAAATCTATGAAAGGGCGCCAAAAATGCCCATGGTGTTGACTACCCACGATATATATCCAGATGATTGGAAGCGTTGTATGCAGGTTTGTGTTTCATCTCACTTCATTTCATACCCTTCGATAACCCTGGGCGCCTTTTTCAGGATTTGGGTCGCTCTTGGATTGGTCAGCTCCCAGTCCCAGGCACGGGAAAAGACGGACAACCACCAAGGCGGTCCACTCTCGCAGCAGACCTAGTCGAGCTTTGGAACACTTCGTTCTTCCTTCCCCGAGGAGTTGAATTAATCTTGTACAAGGGAAACGAAAGGCGCACTGGACCTCAAGCTGGACAAATCGAACACAGGTTGCCTCAATACGACGAGGATTCATCGTATTCTTCAGATTCAGGGTTCTCTGATCACAATGGTCGCGGAGGACCTTATGGAAGAGCGAGCTATGAACGAGAGGAGGCTAGACGGCGACATCAAGAGGAAAAACAAGAAAGGCGCAGGCATCGCAGAGAAAAGAGAGCCAGAAAAAAGGCAAAGACTTATTCATTGTACATTTCCTGTTTATCCAAGGGAGCACCAGGGGCATATGTCGGTGAGCCATCTGCTATGTCGATGCCAAGAGGCTATGGAACCCCGGCCGGTGCTCCAGGGGGATATGGCGCGCCGCTATACGTTCCTGAGGGGATTTCAACTACGCGTAGTCATGGCTCCGCACCTAGCAATCAAGTCAGATACACCTCTTCACCATACGACGCATCTACTGGCATTCCGGTCTCACGCAGCCAAGGCTATGGTGGCGGACACTAGATTCCGAATGCGTTACTCACTGTGGATCTCAGCATTGGCTGATTTATTTATCGGTGTCTACTCGTATAATCTGGTGATAGTATGTATATTAACGGTACATGGACAACATCTCCCCCCTGTGATTTATAAATTATGAAAATTTATGACGAAATCCTGATCGACCCATGGAAAGTACACAGGTCGCTGTAGAGATCCGATTCTCGACGTCGATCACCAACCTCGACCCCGACCACGAGAGGGATTGCTGCTATAAGGCGTGCCTCCTCTCGGTGGATAACCTGACGGAGGCTTGGATGAAGCTGAGCCATATCCACCGTAACCGCCATAACCGCCACTGCCGCCACCATTTCCGTAAGAGCTATAACTGTTTTGCTGAGGTGGAGGAGCGTTGTATCCGCTACGAGGACCAGCGTCATAGGAATTATAGCCAGGGGCGTTGCTTCGCGGGTAAGCTGAATCTCCACCATAGCCACCATAGCCTCCTCGCCCTCCATGGCCTCCGTAGGAATTAGAGGGTGGCTGGGACTGGTAAGGAGGTCGCGAGTTATATGAATTCTGTTGATATGAATTCCCACCTCGACCTCCTCCACCGTATCCACCACTGCCATATCCACTTCCTCCATGGCCTCCATTGTACCCTCCTCGGTTACCTGAACCACCACGGTCATTTCCGTATGATTGTGAGCCATAGTTGTTCGGTCGCGAATGAAAGGGATCATTACGGTTGCGGTCGCCACCATAGCCCCGGTTTCCACCACCACGATCCCAGCCTCCTCGACCACGGCCACGACCACCGTTTCGAGTAACCTCCAGGTCATTGCCAGTTAGGATACGAGCAGGGTGCTTAACCCCTGGCAACATTACGGAGCGATGTGGGGTAAGCTGTTTGGGGAAGAAATAGAGGACGGATAGAGAGCGGTCGTTTTTTATGTCAGGTAGATCTTGAGTAGATAACGGGCAATAGTACGTGGAACCGGGAATACAGTCTGGATTCGGCATGACGCTTCCACTCATGCCGCTGCTTAGTGCCACGTCGATAGGGATGGGCTAAAAGTACGAATGAGCAAATATGTAATGTTTTGATGTGAGAAACTGCTTACCTCTTGACTCTTCCGTTTACCATAGAGAGCTTCATAGAAGGGATATATGTGATTATCTACGGCAGCATATATCACATTGTTGCCCCAACGATTTCGTCTCTTTTCGTCTTCTGTGAGGTTTGGATATTCAATGGCCATGGCTTCCAGCAGCCGTTTCTCGTTTATGAAAGGGAGGAGAGCAACGCCTTGCCACGCCATCTTCTTTCCGTTCATGTCGATTTCGAACGTTGATGGGTAGAAATCAATGATGGGTGAATCTTCTTCCACCATGAAGCGATGGAAAACTTCAGGAATGTGTTTTCGACTACAACGAATGCATTAAAATTTGGGTTGTAAAATTCAAACAATCTAAATGACATACCTCGCAGCTGGGAACACACCCATGAGTTGTTCGAAGGGCTTAAAAGGTTGACCGAGGTCGAAGTTAATATCCATCTTGTCGATGTCTTCGAAGTCGGCCGCGAACGGAGCAAAATGGTAGGGGTAGTACCATTGCCAAGAAGGTGTCTGATGTAAGTAATGCATGAGTGGAATATTTTTTTGGAGAGGGTGAGAGTACATACTCCTTGGTAATAATATTGAAGCACCCATGACAAACCTTCAACATAACTCTTTGTTAGCCTATGTAATAATTAGGATGCTGCTCTGAAATGATAAATATTAACCTTACTCTTTGCGGAATTGAGTATCAGTCAGTTCAACCCCAAATTTTTGTCTATAATATCTCTCCTTATATCCAGGTTCCCATAGCCTGAAAATATATCATGAGGGATTTGGACAAGAAACCTGCTACAAACTCACTTGACAGTGTCTTCCTGTTCGACGGTGCCATCTGCGTTGACCTTGAGCGCAATGTTCATAGAGGGTGGTGCGTCATCGTCTTCTTCCTCAACGATCACCACATCGTTCACAACGTCGTCGGAACCCGGGCCCTCCTCAAATGTACGCTTCACTCCCGCATGAATGTTGCTGTCAACGTCCTTACTACCCTCTGGCTCCACCGAGTCCATCTTTGTGTCAGGGTCTGGATCACCATCAGCGTCGGCGTCACTCTCGCCAGGTGTTTCGGACCTAAGAGACGGGGCCACAGGTGGGGGAAGAGGAGGTAATGCTGCCGCTGCGCCATTCGTATTCGTACGAGAATGCGACCCAAGACCCGGAATGCTTATACTGGCATCGTCCTGGGCATCTGGTGGATTCAAGTCCATTGGTTGTGGAGGAGTAGATGCTCGGGGTGGCTTAGAAGACATTGGTGCCTTCACAGGTGAAAGTCCCGATAGCTCAGCTTTGAGCACCTCAGCGGCACTCATGTTTGCCATTCGTATTGCACGTCGGTTTGCGACCACATCACGGTTGGACCCAGCAAGGGCCTGCGCAGCGGTTGGAGCATTTTGGACCGATTCAAGCGTAGGAGCGGCGCCAAGACCAATGGAGTCAGCATTGGCGGCGAAATCGTAAGTAGGGCGTTGAGGAAGAGATGGATGTATCGATGGCGTCGAGGAGGCAGCAGAAGGTACAGTGGGAGGAACGGTCAGAGCCATGGTCTGTGACGGACCAGCTGAGAAATCCGTCCTAGTTTGCTGTTCCAACTTACGACGTTTCGCATTTTGGTCCTGACGTTCTTCAGCTAGAGTAGATCAAATGAAAGCATTATTAACAATCAAGTTCATCACACGATGGAAAAGTAAGCAGTCATGGGGGTGGTGGGCCTGCCACAATAATTGGGGGATTAAAGACAGACCTTCACGCCTTCGCCGGAAAATTTCGTCCTCTCGTCTAGCAAGACCCTCAAGAATGATTTGCGCTCGCGACATCTCAAGAATTCCATGGTTTGTCATGTAACCACCCATCCTAGGGAGTTCTTGCTTCCATATCTTCAGTAACGTATCAATCGCGCCTTCTCGAATCTCAAGAGAGGGAAGATGGGGGAGGAAGTCATTGCCGACAAAGAAAATCAGGAGCACCCAGTCATCAATAGCTTGTTCCAACGAGAATGGAAATGATGAGTTGGGTACGTCGAGTTCCACTTCTAGATACTCGCGAAGAATTGCAACATCCAGAAAAATGAATGGTTTCTTTTCTGCTGGAGGTTTCTTTACTATATCGGCTTTGGTTCCAGTACATTGAGCGGCGTAATGGCCTTCCTGTCCACACATACGGCAGGCAGACGGGCTTGTATCGTTCGCAAATACGTCCTCTCGTAGCACCCTGAAATAGGGTTCGTGGGTTGCCAATGCAAGCATAATTAGATCAGCATCCTAGAGAAAAGTGTTTGTTAGGGCATGAGACCAGAAAAAAAATAGAAAACTCACTAGTCCATATATTACGTGTCTTGTATTAGGATTATGCCCTGGATTACTTCGTTGGCGTCTAATAAAGTCCATAATTTTATGCTCTCCTTCTCCAGGCACCCCTGCGTCAGAGATAAGAACTTGCAGCTGGAGGATGTAAGGCCGTATTTGAAGGACAAAGAAGGGAGAATGTGAACTCACATTTTTCCAACCAGGGTCAGTGTTCATTTTTTGAACAACCCAGTATCGCAGGGATGAGGCAAGAAGATCCATGAAGGGTGTCCCTGGTGTAATAGCATTTGAGTCCCATGACACTTTATTTTTCTCTTCCTCCGAAACCTCCTTTCCCATCGCTAAACCACGGTAAATATGGCAAGGAGAAAAAAGAAGACACGACGGACCTTCCCATAATAATACAGATTCCTTTCTAGCGTCCTCCTTGTCCTTGGCTTCTTGAGCGGAACGGAAACGGCGAGAGCGTTGTTGATTCATCTTGGCGCGTGGGGCAACGCCATCTTTAAATAGGTAAGTTATATTTTACAGTCAAGAGAAATGTGTTCAAATACCGATGGCCATGAATAGCAGTTTGCGAGGTCGGATCATATTCACAACCCTTTCTGTGTACTTGAAGATCTCCACCATCATCTCTTCCTCTGTTTCCGGAGCGGGCTGTGGGTTTTATCAATGAGGATATGATTGGAAGATAGAAGACCGCCGACGAACCTTGCCTTCCGGGTGAGTACACGGGTGAACCTACCGATAAGTATTAGCAAGAATATTTAAGTCAGAACAGTAGAAGGCAATTCTCACAATGCCGTTCATGTCAAGATACAAGTTGTCAAATTCTTCGTCATTAGGGTTCGGCAACGAGATGTTCAAGGGAACGGTGATGTTATCGCCGTTTTCGTCTGGGACTTTGATTTCTTCCTCCTCCTGAACTGGGTAGACTGTGGGGGTTAAGGTATAAGTGCGTGCGCCCGTATAAATATGACAACGACGGACTGATTTTGGGATACTTCTTGCTTAGCCAGCGAAAAAGCGCAGGAACACCCTGTATACGTGTTGTCAACCAAAGAAACCGGGTACTGAGGGGCTGGATATACACACCATGAGGGGCTATTTCTGGTTAAAGTGGAAGGTAAAATAAAAGGAGTGTAGAGAATCCGAGAATTCCTTGGTGTCTGTGTTGGATAGTTGGAAGGACTGAGTGACGGTGAGAGGATGAGAGCAGTCCAGGTTTCAATTTGGAAAATGCAATAGCGTCACGTGACCTGATATCATTCATGATCTGACTCGATCCTCAATCAACCCATTATTGTTCGTTCTCTATCTAATACCTTCTGTGATCTGTGAGGTTTCCGTTATCTTCCACAATGCCTGTTCCGACAATTGCGGATCCTCCGCAAACTGGTGCAAAACCTCCAGGCCAACCTTCTCAAAAGACCATGACCAAAGCGGAACGGAGAGAGCTCCAGGAAAAACAGCGAGCGGCTAAGTCTGCCCTCAAGGCACAACCACTGCAGCAGCAAGGGAAAACGCAGGCCAAGCCACATCAGCAAGCTGTAGGAGGTGCTACTCCAGGCCACCCAAAGGCGAAGGTCCCACCAACACCTCTGAAAAAGACATTTGGTGCAGAAGTGACTGGTGCGAAGCAATCAGCCTCGAAAGATCCTGTCATTGGTGCTATCGGGGAAGATACTTCTGCAAAGCAAGCCTCTCATGGGTTGCGTATATTCTCTCATTTCGGTCAACCAAAACCCGTCGGACACGCGGTCAAGGGCGACATTCATCCTGCAATTATCAGACTCGGGCTGCTCTTCTCAGAATTCAAAATCTGCGGCGCGAATGCAAGATGTATAGCTATGCTCCTTGCATTTAAGCAGGTGCGTCTCTTTTTTCTCTCTCAAAATTTGAGCCTATATTAAGACAGTATTCCTCTTAGGTGATCCGGGATTATACCACACCCTTACACAATGCCATCTCTCGCCACCTGATGACCCACCTTTCTCCCCAAATTACCCATCTTGTCTCAGCACGACCTATGTCCGTCACAATGGGCAATGCCATCCGCGAATTGAAACTGGAGATTGGTGGATTAGATTTTGATATGATTGAACAAGATGTGTGTGGTCCTCTTCAGTTATGGCCTCGCGCTAATATTTCGCCGTTGAAAGGCAAAAGATTTTCTCTTCACAAAAATTGACAACTATATTCGTGATCGAATTATCATCGCCGACCAAGTTATACAGGAGTTGGCCGGTAATAAAATCAAGGACGGAGATGTCATTCTCACATACGCGAAGTCTGTCCTCGAGAATTGTCACCAATTTTAACTTACTTTAATTAATTTCATCAGATCCTCGGTTGTAGAGAAAGTCCTTTTAGAGGCACATGAAGTGGGTAAAAAATTCTCGGTCGTTGTTGTAGATTCAAAGCCATTACTAGAAGGTCTGTAAAGCAGCACTTCTACTAATCAGCTATTTTACTCATTTTATATCAGGCAAAGTGCTTTTGGAATCGCTCACAAGTGGTCCCAATCCCATACCGTGTACCTACGCCCTCTTACCCGCCTTGCCTTCGCTCTTGCCGGAAGTAACCACCGTCCTCCTTGGCGCGCACGCACTTTTCTCCAATGGCGCGGTGTACTCAAGAGCAGGAACTGCGATGGTAGCCATGATGGCGAAAGCCAACAGTGTACCAGTCCTCGTCTGTTGTGAAACATATAAATTCAGTGAGGGTGTCATGGTTGATGGGTTCAGCAAAAACGAGCTTGGTAACCATTTTTAAATTCAATCTTGTCTGGCCTCTCACTCGACAACTTCAGTGCCACTATCTCATATCCAAAAAAATACTCAATCTCAGGACTCCACACCGACGCCAAATTTGGAAAAATTGAATCCTTTATACGATCTGACACCCCCAACATATATCACAGCAGTGGTAACTGAGGTTGGACTGATTCCTCCCAGTAGTATCAGTTCAATACCTTTAGCCCTCGGCAGAGCTTCGCTATGACACAGATTCATTAATACTTACCTATAGCTGTATATTATTATGGAAAAGTGAAAATGTATTACTCTAGATCACGGCCATACAACTCGGTAGGAGGATATTGAATGACAACAATCAGGTATAGATCAGGTATAGAATTACAAGTCCTTTCTATCTGTCGGAGGCGCGGGTTGGTCCTTGAATTGCTTCCGTTCTATCAGTTTTTGTCGTATCCAGTCAAACGCACGATCTGTAGCGTGCTCCACAGGGTGATCAAAGAGAAATGGAAGTAATGGGACAATAGCCAGGCCTGTCACGGTTGGGCCCCAGGTCTTGATTTTAGGGTTTGTAGCGTGACGGAATGCCTTGCGAGACTGCGCCACGACAGTATGGATAGTAAATGCTGGAAGGGCCCTATGTCGAGAAACAGTAATCAATGTGACGCCTCAGGCCAAAAGCAGAGCAGAACTACATGGAAGCTATGGACTGGAAAGTAGCCCTTTGCACGGCAGCAATGGCTATGCGGCTGGACTCTGAGAAGTTGGCGGCTTCAATGGGAGTTGGTCCACGGTGGTATGATTTGTACGACTCATACGCAACGTCTCTAGAGCATATTATTAGCCAACGTGGTGATGAGGAATACGAAAAGGAACTCCCCCAGAAAGGTATAGCCAAGAAACACCATAGGCAGCGGTCACAATCCAAGGAGGTACCACCGGGCGGAAAGCCTCCCCGACGTCACTCGTCTGTAATTCCTCTAAAATACGTGGGTGAACGGGCGATGAAAAAGGACGTACGTACGTATGCGACATAGCGAGAAGCAGCACGCAAGGCTGTTCTGAGACGGGCTCCATAGGCCAGATAACGGATATCTGACTCTGTGGTATCAGCATTGCGTTCTGCAAGCTCGTCTACTTTGTCCTGAGCGGCCTGGACGGTAATCTCAGTGGAAGCCATTGAAGAGAGCTTGATTACCTGAACAAGTGAAAGGAACGAGTCACGTGTTGAGTGGAACTTGTCCGTCCGAGTCAACGTCGCCGACAGCTCTCTGCACCAACTATGGATACCCGGACACGCACTGCATCTCCCACAGCGGACTACGAACAGGCCAAACATGCAACTCCCCCTCCAGTCCAGGACAAGATATCGGCCTATTACTCCCTCGTCTTTCCACATTTCACCTTCTACATCCAGACTCTTTCCATCACCATCGGTCGCAGATGTGCCAACAATGCAGCCACATCTTCTACCGTCGAAACGTCCCAGGTTGATGTAGATCTTGGGGCCCTGAAGAGCGTATCGCGGCTTCACGCCAAGATCGAGTATGACCAGGACGAAGACCGCTTTGTGCTCGCTGTTATCGGCAGGAATGGTGCATGGGTGGACGGCGTCTGGTCTGGTGCAGGAACACGCGCCCCTTTGGGCGAGAGGTGCGAATAATCACTACATGTTCTGAGTTGCACCCTAAGCATAAAATAGGTCTCAAATTCAAATAGCCTCACGGACATTTCATTTCGTCCTGCCTCCCCCGCCGCCGCCCGAAGATACCCCTTCTCCCAGCTCTCAGTCCTCCGCGAACCGACCTCGCTCGCCCTCTGTCGACATCACTTCTATATCCCCGCCTTCATCACAGCCCTCTCATTCCCCTCCGCCGCTGCCAGAAGTCAAAGTTAAGCTGCGACCCCCCTCCCCCGAGCCCCTCCCCCGGCCCAAATCCAAGTCAAGACCTCAGCCTCAGCCCCCATCCCACCCAGAACTTCCGAATACGAATTCTATAGGGAAGTCCTCGAAGGCGAACTCGAAGAAGCGGAAAAAGGGCGATGTTGATCCACTACCAATTGTTGAGCGACCTAAACCGGAGGATATGCCGCCAAAGCCGCCATTTACATATGCACAACTAATATACAGAGCTATCAAAGAAATAGGCGGCAAAGCGACGCTGCAAGAAATATGCAACTGGATATCAACCACCCACGAATATTACCGCTATGCCGATGGTGCTTGGATGGTAAATAAATCCGTTCTTGATGTAATGTATCCTTTGGTTGACTTTTGTTGCAGAGCTCTGTTCGACATAATTTATCTTCGGGTCGTGCCTTCCTAAAGATGGAGCGATGTGGTGGAGATAGAGGGAAGGGGTTTTTCTGGTCCGTTGACGAGAAGTTCTCTCAAACACTAGAAGAACAGGAGATGAAGGTCAAGCAAGCTGCTGCGGCCGCTGCTCGAGGAATTTCATCCGGCTCTGCAGACGTTACTGGCAAAGTTCGAAAGAAGGAAAGAGGTGCCCCCTTAGAACCTGCTTTGAAACGCAGCGTTAAAGGTGACACAAAAGGTGTACTTCCTCCTCCGTTGACCTCATCCCCCTTGCCATTTAAAAATGCGCTTCCTCCAACTCCTGCCCCATCTTCGGGCACCCGAACGACTCAACCAGCTGTGCCCGATGGTCAGACACCAGGTCCTACAGTAAACGCGTCAACAATTAATTCTGCCACGACAGGGGTTTTTGCATACCCATCGCTCCCACAAAACCCCCAACAATCTTCCACGTTAACATCTTCTTATTCTGGGACGCCAATTACTGGTCTGAACCCTTATGCTCCCCTTGCTCAAGCAAACTGGGCAATGCATTCAGCTGTCCCTAATTCCCAATCTCATGACCCTTCTACCTCCAATGCCTCTCGCGTACCTCCAGCTCCTGTTGCCTCGACCTCACCCCAACCCCCTTCAGGCCAAACAGCCGTTCCCGACGTTGTTATCCCAATTGTTCTGGGTCCTATACCGCCGACTCACCCAGACTATGCGCCCAATCATCCAAACAACTCAACAAAGGAGGGATACATGATCCTGCACGAGCGGAAGCTCATTCTTGACCCTGATGTTTTCGCAGAGCTAACCAAAGAAATGTTGGCAGAGCTCGAGAAAATGGGAGCTCGTGAAGCTCTTGGGGTTCTCACCGGTCATATGATTAGAGCGCTCAAAGAACGAAGAGCTAAGGGCAGAGGCAGGGATCGCGGCGCACGCAGATCACGGGGGACTGGACGAGGTGGGGCTGTTAGAAAGACTCCCGTGGCCACGACTGCGCCATTTACGAACGTGCCGCTGGAACACAGGCGAAAACCCGCTAGTGCAGACGGAGCGAACGGCATGGAGGTGAAGATGATGGTCAACGGTGATGGAAATGTAGAGATGAAACCGCCTACCCCGGTTCCATCGTCTATTCCTGAGCCCGTGCCAATTGGTGTCACGCCAACCAGAAACGTGCTTCCTCAAGTAGAGCCTGGGTCACCTATCATTGTCATTGATGATGTGTCGGAAGACGAGGGCCCAGCCACGAAGAGAAGAAAGATGGATAACGGATGGATTCCGTGATATGATGTTCTAGTTTATGGATTCATCGCCCTATTCATATTCTACTGTACTTATACTATTTCTGCTTGTGGCTTATAGATAGGGCTTAAATCCTACTCGGAATAAATTCCAGTATCGTCGCAGACGTAGAGGCTGTCATCATTATGCAGCGCCAACTTCATTTCACGCTCATTTTGCATGATTGTCGGATGCCGACGTTGGACATTAAAAATGAACTCTTGAACTGGTCTTAATCACTAGGCAATCTATCTCAAGGTGCTCAAGGTGAAGGTGAGAATGATCATGGAAACTATTTTATGGCTATAGAATAGTTACAAGGACCTAAATTAAGAATATCCTGATTCCACTTCTCGGCAACGGTGCCTCCAGAACTTCACGATACCGTCGGCAACGGCCTTGGATGCCTTTCCATGCTTTCCATGCCTAAATTCTGAAACTAGGCGACCCAAATGCGTGTCACCCAGGACCTTGGGCGTCAAAAATAGGTCACTCTTTTGTGCTTCGATATCGTTCAATAGATGATGTAACTCCCCAACAATTTTTTCATCCAACTTTCCTGCGTCCCGGAGGTATTGAAACCGTTTTAGTTCATTTACCCAGCGGATGACAACCAAACGGGAGATGGGTCGAGTATAGGAACGGACGGGTGTCTTGAACTCGCTGCGAACCTGCGAATATTTGCCAGACTTCGACTGATACTTGTCTGAACGAACAGGATTTGCTGGTAAAAAATCCTGCGTATCTGGGTGGACGAGCCCAGGTTTATAGTTGACGAAGGAGTCGCCGAATAGGCTATCGTTCTCACTGTCGTCAGGATCGTCAGAAGTCGCTGGGCCTTCTGCACCACTATCATCCCTAACGTCGTTGGCATTAGCGCCATCTTGGCCAACTGAACCACGAGGGAGGCTCGAGGACAAGCTTGCTACCCTGGGCATAGTCCCATGTTTGTTGAGGCCTGGAAAATCGACGGAACTTGATGGGGATGTTTCTTGCCGAATCGGTGATTCTTTAACATTTTGATCCACCTTGATAAACTTTGATGGTCGCTTGACTGGTTCCATACTAATGGCTTTCCGTTTGGTCCGAGGAAAATTTGTCTGGCTCTGTTGGTTGCTCTTTCGGGAACCAAAAACATTGGTGTGAGGGGGTGAAATTGGGATTTGGTCCAATGGATGGTTGTTTGTTATTTGTGGGGTAGGGGAAGGGCAATGATGAACAGCCTCCCATGGGATTGAAATTGAGGACTTGGAAAAGGTTTGACTGTTGTGGGAAGGGATGGGCATTGGTGAGGAATTGGGGCTCTTTGTTGAGGGCACAAAAGTATAGGAAAGTAGAGTGGAAGCTAGATTCATAGGAACATTTGGAGAAAGTGAATGGTGAACAGAAGGGGTGTTTGAGGATAAGCTTCTTGCTAAATGGCGTAAATTTAGCTTTGTTGTGATTTCATGATATGTTGGACCATCCATGGCATCCATGGAAAATGCAACAGGACCTGCTGACTGACTCCAAGCAGATATTTTTGCCTGAGATGCAGTTTCAAAGGCTTTCCCAGAAAGTGGGAAATACATTGTACCAAACAACTTTTCTTCAATATTGTTTTCCACTTTGGTGATTGAGAATGTCCCAATGTCCAAAGCAGAATCTTTTATTGATGAGAGTTGAAAGCCACATGCTACATGATTTTCATTTTGTGTTGCAAATTCTTGTGAGGGTGAAAATGCATCCAAACATATACTTGAGGATATGATATCACTCTCCTCAAGCACACATTCTGGAAGATTTGGAATGATGTTGACCTGGGATGTCATTTCTGCATTTGGATTTGATGATTCAATGTATGTGTCATTGAGTAGGTCATCTCTTGCAGGAATCATCTTGGATGTGAAAAGAGGGGTTGACCATTTTACAAGTTGTTTAATGCTTGATCTTCCAATTGATGAATTCTGTAAAGAATTTCCTGTTTGATAGAGATTATCAGAATAAGAATGTTTGCTTACCTTGAGACAAGATTTCTGCTGCTGAACCTGCAGTCCAACAGATGACTTTTGATGCACTTTATCCCATGTAGATGGCCAATCATTTGAGGACAAAGAATCATAAGATGTGCCAACATGGTTAGATGCTGCATGCAGATGATTCCTATGGAGTGGATTGTCTGCCACAGGCATGAATAGCATTTCAATTTGCAGGTTTTTTTTGAGCGGTTGATTGCAGTTCAGAAGGTAAAGAGCAAGGATGGGTGCAAAGATGGGTGTGGAAAAAGCTGTTCATTGTGCTTATATAACAACAATGCTGAGCTTCAATCTGAGTATGAATACTATGAATCACTAGCATGACTCATATAGACTCGCCAGCCATTCGTTCTGAGGGTTCCACGCGGTGATTTGTTTGGCATTTACGGAGCTTGAATCAGAAACGGCTGGTCACGAGCCTATGACTCATATTTCACTTTTGAGTTTCGGCCGAAAACCTTAATTCTAAAAAAGAAGCGTCGTCAGGTGATAGCGCGAAACGAGGGCCCAGAGTCCAGACGCCTCAACCCTACCTCTCACCTCTCGATTTCCCGTCACCCCTTAATGCACCTCAGACAACATCACCACCAATAGCATACCTCCGAGGCTGAGTTCCCAAGTACGAACCCTAGGGCGGACAACGGAATGACATGACTCTTTCGACGTGACTCCAATGCTCAACACACTGGTAAAGAAACACTATGGCGACCGACGGAGAGATGTGAGAGCACAACGACTGGTACGAGAATCACCAACCAGACGCGGCTACATCATTAATTCTCTTTTCATTCTAAGTGACGAGCACCCGCTGATCCGAGGTACTGGCCTCGGTACTGGCCTTGTCCAAATGCCACTGTTGATAGCTCGACTGCACATACAGAAGCATATGCCACCCCTTCGGGACCTCTGACCAGCTACAGGACCTGTCATAGTTGTGAGTCATGACTTTACAAAAGGTCACTTGTATATGGATAGTAGGAAGTAGATACCCGGAGTGCGATATGTATATGTATCAAAAATCCTCAATATATACTCTTAATTAGTGACCCAGCGGCAAAGTACAGCAGCCTACCTTTCGTTACATTAGGCATTAGACTGGGATTGTAGAACTTGGAGCGTATTTACTACATATTCAGTTACTTAAGAGATTTCAACGGTATATTTGTCTTTGAAATTTCGGTCTGAAATAAGACTGCTTAATTACAGGAGGCGGTACGATGACTCCGACGATAAGGTATGTGCTTTAAAGTTTAAAGTTATTGCAATTTGCTGGGGTTCGCGTCGGCGAGGGGCACGGCGCGTTCTTTCCGGACCTCACCTGACGACACTCCTTTCTAAGATAAGTTTTCGGCGGAAAGTTATCAAACTGTTTTCACTTTCCCTGAATAACCACATCTTTCCTTTGTCGAATTCAAAGTTCTAAAATGCAACCACAGCATGAATAAATCAACCACTCGGAAAAAAATAAAATCCAGAGACAAGGAGAAGCGGAACGCAGTGATACGATAAAGGAGGCTACTATGGCCTAACATAGGCTGACAAGGTGTGACGGCATTGGCCGAAATCTAGGTAAGGTTGATAGTCGCCGTATGCAAGATAGTCTGGAGTGAGGTGGCGCCGATTAGTCGGAAATGAAAACGACCGAAGGAATAGCCGCATAAGAACAAAGGAAGCAAATCCGAGAAGAGGATTCCTGAAGTGGAAGATCAGGACGAGATCCAGCAGATCAGTGATGGGAAAAGACCAGAAAAGGTTGAGGGATGGATGGTCGGTCGTTGTGAGGAAGGCTGATGGACAAAAGAGACACGAGTGAGCGATAACGAGAGTCGAGGGGCGGGTTCTTCCTGGGGAATAGAGCGAGTTGCATACATAGGTGGAGACATTGGAGTAATGCGGGGAAAGACGCATGGGATATCTAGACGGAACCGATGAGAATGAGAAAACACAGCAGAAGGTGTCGGCAGGATTGCCAACGTGCGTCAAGATCCCTGCGATGTACGGGTGGGCTAAACATACCCTCACCATGAATGGTGAAAAGAAGAGCTCGATGCTGGCCGTGGCATCGGGAGTGAATTATAGAGCATGGCAACGTTTGTCAAGCTTTCTTGCGATATACGGGCTGGGGATAGGCGGGAGGGACGATGGAGAGCTGCGGGGCACGTTCGACGGAGTCTGAGGGTAGAATTACGGAGTGTTCCGGGGTCTTGGCACGTGTACGGAATGGGTTGAAGAAACCTTACATAAAGGAGCCCACTGATATCATAACCTGCAAAACACTTCCTCGACCCTATTCCCCTCTTGAGCACGCACTTTCCACGCTTTTATGGGACATGCAATATTTCACTTCCCTCTCTCTCCACCAAGTTCCGCATTTCCCTCTCCCCATCTCTCCCCAACCATATCCCAGGACGTTGACAAGCTTTTTTCTACCCCCACCCTGCCCTCTTTTCGCCAGTCTCATTCCCTCGCCTCTGTTCGATCAGGAAAACGGCGTGCGCACTCCAATACCTCAGATTCAGACGGGTACAATACAGAGAAAACCTCTCGAAATTCCCCTCGGAAGGCCATGAACAGAGCATTAACTTTACCTTCCGGCTCGACCCCTCTGCCACTCAACTCCCGTTCCCCTCAAAAACCCAGTAAACCACTGGCTCGCACTTCCAGTATCTCAAGCTCCTCGTCCTCTACTTCGACCCCCACAGATGGGGAAAACACTCTTTCTCCTCATGCCAGTGCAGGAATCGGGCGAAAGGTTGCCGCAACCCTTCAGTTGTTCAAAGAGACGGCAGGTCCTTCCGAGGAACCTTCGTCAGGTGAGCCTTCTTCAAGCCGCGAAGTGTTATTGGGAAGCCGAAGAGGAGAACCTTTTCATGACGTTGAAGATGTCGCCGAGGCGTTCGAATTTGTAAAGCGTTCCGAGTGGCCCGACCGCGAAAGCGCTGCTGTCCGACGAGAGAAGAGTATGTCTAAATTGGAGCGCGTCAAGACGAGGGAGAGTGTAAATAGCGAACTTCAAGGCTCGGAAAGGAAACCATATCTTCGCGAACCCCCTTTGTCTGATGTGGTGCAGTGGCGTAGGGACCTTGTTGTAGGTCGAGGACGTCGACGTGAACGCACCGTCGATGAACCTGTTTGCGACACTTCGGACGCTCCTTTGTCTGGCATCAATACATTTCACGAGGCGTCCCCTATATACATCCGTCCGCGTTCCCGTGCGTATCCACCGTCTCCGTCTCCTTCCCGTTCGCCAACCACCCGGCTGTTGTTATCTCATCACCTCGCAGACACGCCGATACTGCCATGTATTGAGCCCACAATTCCTACTTTGCCCTCCATTCGTACCACCCCTCGCCACTCCAGATCCCCTACTCCAGTTCGTACCGGACATCATCTAGATGCATCTTATTCTGCCCCTATATCTCCTCTGGAATCTTTTTCGCCGTGGTCTACGGACGATGAATCGACTTGGGAGACCGCTTCCGCAACCTCGACTGCTACTTCGCAAAAGTCTCTCTTCGATTTCTCCGACACAGAGACTCAATCATCTCCCTCCTCCCTCCTTCACCACCCTCCTAGCCCCGTCAGCAACCACCACAACACTCAGCGTTTCTCTATATCGGACGATGGAGAGGTGTTAAATAATGCGCCATTGAGGGCATTGGATGACGAAACTTTTGCTCTCGATATTAGCGTACCAGAAGAACGGCTCCCTCATATCCCTCTACGACCGTTCCGAAACCAAGTGGGTGGCCATAGCGCAATCTACAAATTTACAAAACAGGCGGTTTGTAAGGTTCGGTCGACCATACATATTTCCAATTACTTTCGCTGACTTTATTCCTTTACCCCTTTCTATATTTAGCCTTTGGTCTCCAGAGAAAACCTGTTCTACGAGTCCGTAGAACGGGAGGCACCTCCGCTTCTCGGATTCATCCCACGTTATCTCGGCGTTATGCTGGTTAGCTACAGGCGGGTCTCGAAATCAGGCGCTGACTCTCAGGTTTCTGGTCGACGCGCTTCTCATATTGCCAGCGACGACACCCTCAAAATATCATCATGTGCAGAGTCGGCAAACGGCAACCCTCAGCAACCCTCCGAAGTCAACATTGCCACAGCTGAGAGCGAGGCTGAAATGCCTGAAGTCGTTCTCGACCGCAACAGACATATCATCCCTGAGTGGATGCTCCGAGGCGGCCGAAATCGATCCTCTTCCCATTCCACTGCCTCTCGTCCTTCATTCATCACACAAAGGAGGTTGCAACCTGTTCAACTGCCAAGGGGTACCGCCTCGAGTCCGGAACTCGCAATAACGCCTCCCGGTATTGAGTTTTCCTCTCTGCGACTATCACCACCCTGCGAGAATACCGAAACGGAGATGGGTACCCCCGTCAATTCGCCAGCGCATGTCTTCCCGGACCGCCTTGCCGCGCGGAGTATGTCACAGAAGATCGGGCCTGGAATGCCAAGCTGGGTGGAAGATGAACACTCGCACCGCCCATCTATGCGTCCTTTTCAGTCGGAAAGGGTGATTCCTGGGTCGCCCTGGTTTGGTGGAACAGGTTCAACGGTTGTTAATACGAAGCTCAAAGATCGTGTTTTTACTACGGTTCTCCGCCGATTCCGTAGGCGCATCAGTCACCAGTCTCCCGACTACGCTAAAACCGAAGACGAGGGCGATGTCGCTGACGGAGAATGTGATCATGTGCCGAAGCGCCCTCTGTCTCGCACTCGGAGGAAACTCTTCAGACACGTTGATCGAGCCAAGAGCGCCCACTCAGACGGATGTGAACCCACCTTACGCCGTGTCCAAAGCGAGTCTCTACTTCGCAATCAAGATCAAGGAAGAGTGTTGTCCGAAAACAAGGACAGCAACGATGATTCACAACTCCCTCCGTCCATCCACCGGCGACGAAGTCGCTCGCGGTCACTTGGTCCTCCAATCGCCCACCCTCCTTACCAGCCATCGTTTCCCAAAAATTCCGTCATTCATGAACAACAGGAAGCCGATCCTGTTACGCGTCAAAATCATTTCATCTTGATGGAAGATCTTACTGGACGGCTCAAACACCCCTGCGTGATCGATCTGAAAATGGGAACTCGTCAGTATGGCATGGATGCCACGCCTGCGAAGAAGAAGAGCCAACGGAAGAAGTGTGATCGTACTACGAGTAGATCTCTGGGGGTACGCGTTTGTGGCATGCAGGTGAGTTTTACCTTTATCATTTGCAAGCCACCGAGCCCATGACATATTCTTGAAGGTCTGGAATCAAGTAACTCAGTCATATGTTACACAAGACAAGTACAGTGGACGGGAAATCAAACCGGACGAGTTCGATTCCGTTCTCAGGTCGTTCCTCTTCGATGGCGAACGCTTGCTGGCACATCAAATACCCGTTTTGCTGCAGAAGTTGTACGCCTTGGCTCGTATCATTTATCGCTTGAAGGGCTATCGCTTTTATGGATGCAGCATTCTTCTCATCTATGACGGCGATCGAGAATCACAAGAAGCATTCCGATCGTCGGCCCTTGAGCATCCATCATCTCGAAGCAAACGTGGCGAGTCGCTTGAGCGTCGTTCGAACTCCCAGAGCTATGATCGGACCCCCCCACTCCGACGATCACACAGTGAAGATCTTCTCGTTGGTCCCGTTGCTAACCGTTTCGGTGGTCGGCGAAAGCGCGGGGAGATCAACGTTCGCATCGTCGACTTCGCGCACACCACGACTGGCCGTGATTGGCTTCCCTATTCTGAAGCGTCCGCTCTCAACCAGCCGTACGATGTGTTTTCGAGCTCCAAGGGCTATCACGCAGAGGTTGATCCCAACACAGGATTGATCTATGCACGCTTTCCCCCGCACTACCCCGACCAGCCGGACCGGGGATTCCTTCTAGGTTTGAAAAATCTATCGGCGTCCCTGGAAGAAATCTGGAATACCGAACGCATTCGTAGGGTCAAAAGTGCACGAGAAGATCCCTCTTTCGCTCAATCTCAGCTCCCTCCCCTTTCCTTGGAAGGGAAGGAAATCTTTGACGACATCTTCGGCGGCGAGGAAGACTTGGGCACGATGTCGACCTAATTCCCACAACACATGATGAAGCCCGATATATCTCTTTCTGCAGCGATACCAATACACTGGGTCTTACGATTTTCCTTGCTTTTATTTTTATTTCATCCATTTTGGTCAACTCGAACGCTCAATCCATCATCTACATTCATCCATAGACATAATCAACGCTCGTGAACTCTCTTTGTAAATTCATCATTGGTTTCGTCATTCATGAAAAGTGTACTAGTATGTCGTCCTTTCGAGAAAGAGTGACAAAAAAGTGTCGAACGTTTTGGAATATGTAGACACGAGATTCAAGACCCTCTCTAAGTACTACTTATGTCAAGATCATCTTGTTATTTAATACATAATTGCTCATTTCATTTCACGAGTTCGCCGACGCAACTGTAGCTTGGCAAACCCGCCACTTACCCCCTTTGATCAAACACCTTCCTTTTTCGGCCGCTACGCCCTTGCCTTTTTACCGTCATCTCGTGGCCAATTTCTTGGTTTATGTCTCTATAAAGGTTTCATAAATGGACGCAGATTTGAAGTGCAACCGTCTGACTTGTCGCCAACCGTTGACTGACAAGGCTGTTGTGGTAAGATTGCTTGGGAACTAATCTACTCATCCACCTAATCTACATGCAAAATCCGCGATTTCGTTCAGACAACATGTAAGAGCCAAACATCCGATGTAATAACGCCTTGGATCGTACTGATTCCGCTTTTGATCTTCTCCTCAGGTTCTCATATATTCTGCAGTACGTCCATACTTCGCCAGCGTGGTGCAAGGTCTACTCACGCTCGGTGCTAGTTGATTGCGCAAATGAACTATTCAATCCTTCTCGGCTCTGCCCGGGTACGTGCGCTGAAATCTCGACGCTGATTGGATGTTTTACTCGGTGACAGCTTGTGAGACGAATTTGACCGAACCGTAATGTCTTGTCCTTCGCAAAATCTGTCGATGATGTTGACAGCTTCGCTTTCAAGGGATGACGTTGTCGTAAGTGAAGCCTTTGTGTGCTTTCCCACATGAAGATATGCTGCGGGCGCATTAGGTCTGCTCGCTGCATCCCACGAATGATTACAAAACTGTAGGACACGCATACATTCGGGTTTTCGTCCGCTGATTACGTTCCCGCAGTCTGTTCTTTCTGGTTTGACACCGTCAACCATCCTGGAAATCTGTAGTCGGTAGGGGTTGAGCACTATTTCATGGCTCCGGGATTTATGTGGCGTACCATTGCCAAGGGCCATCTCCTTCTGGCAGTACCAGACCCATCAAGAAAGGTAATAGTTGCGCACCATCCAACCAAATTCCGTCATAACGAACGTTTGAACACACCTAGCACGTTCCAACAAGCTGTCGTGCGCAACTTGAACGACAAAAATGCGCAGCTCCAGAAGCAATTAGATAACGTGCTTAGGGAAGGTCGGCGTCTTTCTTCAACTCCAGAACGAATCCAATGACTTACTACCAATTCATTCAGCAAACGGAGAATTGAATCTTCTCAATAGCAAAAAAGAAGGTACGGAGAAACGCGAAGAATGAATCGAAGCCACTCAAAGATATTTCCTCAGAACTTGAGCGCGATCTCGAACTCGAGCGGCGGAAGGTGCGTGAACTCCAGGAGGGATCAAGAGAAAGGGATCGAGAGTATGCCAAACTTAAGGTGACCTTGGTTGATAGGATACCTTTTTGACGTGCTTTCATGACACTTTGTATCCCGGTAGGTTCAATTTGACAAGCTTAAACGGAAAGCACTATTTGGACCCGTTACTGAAAATGGTCAAACGTCCGCGATGCAGCTGCCACTTCAATACCATGACGAGCAGAAGACTAGGCATCAAAGAGGCAATAATGTCACTGTAAGTACGCTTGTGGGCGGGATGGAAGCCAGTGGAGTAGGTTCTGCACAATCGCCAATCGCGCGTGTGCCTTTGAACGCCTTTAATTTCTGCATATTTAGGTCCAACGGACCCCACTGGTGGCGCGCACCAATGGAGGGGGTTTTGTCCCTGCCGGTGTCCAACAAGAAACGACAGACTGGGCACATCATAGAATAACACAAGGCCAACCCATAAGCCATCAATCTAGGAATGTTCATCACCGACAGCCATTTGGACTTTCCGCTGCCAGCGCGGGCGATCGTTCATATACATCTGCCAATCTTTCTGATCGTTCCGGAAGCGCAAACGAAGTCGAACATATGCTGCTGCAACAGCCTGCTAGAATCGCCACGAGCAATGGGTGGCAAGTTCCGTATAACAAACCTCCAACCAATCGCTCAGGTCAAATTCTTCCAAATTTTCATTATTGTACATATGCTTACAGATCCCCCTAGTTTTCGCACCCGCGCCCAACACATCTGTTCAGCGCCCTTCAAGGGGGTTCCGTCCTGCTGTTATGAGATGATCAGCAGCTGAAGGACTAATGTCGTTAACTATTAGACATTATCATGTACGACTAGTAACCCTGTATATGGTGTACATATTAAATTTTAAGGTCCAGGATGCGGCGCGATAGATACGAGTAGAGTTGTACTTGAAAAATAAGAACGAAAGAATGAGAGCAATAGGAGCCTTATGTGATTAAAAGCCAGAACGTCGAATGGTGCCCATTCGTTCGTCCTCCATGTATTGTCCAATGGCAAGCATATCTTGCCCAGCACGGCGTAAGTAGCCAGCAAGAACTTCTCGATCGGCATGTGGTAAGAGTGCATGAAGTTTGTCGACTTGTTGAGAAAATTCTAGATCTGGTTGGCCATCGGAAACAGTATCCTGCGTGAGATTGAACAACGAAGGACGACGGGCAATTGGGTCACCCCGCCGGCGGTCGAAGGTGGGCGAGGTAGGAGAGACCTTGCTCATGAAAGTTTGGGAGCGCCGCACCCCCCGGCTCGGGGGTGCGCGAGGGCCACCTGGGACTGTCGAAGGAGGTTTGGTAATGTTAATAGGCTGTGAGATATTTAGGATCGTTGCGCTTTTAGCGGCGGCAGTCAAGGAAACGGGTGAGGAGATACCAGGCGGGAAGCGGTCTTTCCTCGAAGACGAAAGACTGGCCTTTCGACCTAAAGATGCAAAGAAGCTGGCACCTTTGGTGGATACTGATGGGACTAATGAACGGACGGACGAAGGAGGGGTTCCGCTTGTAACGCTAGAGTTGGAAAGTGTTGTTTGACTCCGAGGTGGGTTCAACGCCAGCGAGGGGTAAGGGAGGGGTGGGGGTGCGCCTGGAGGTGTGATATCTCTGTAAACACCTTTAGAAAGGTCGGTGGCTGTATATGCATCTGGTCGGATAGGGAAGGTCGCCTCGGAGATCATTGAAGATCGGGACGTCTGCCGGGGTTGTGGAATGAAAGATTGGGCAGATCCGCCTCGTGGTGGGTGTGTATTTTGACCTGCGTAAAATTTATGTGAATCGGATCACAAGGATAGACTAAATAAATAGAACAAACCTCGTGCCTTGGTCTCAACTACCCATTCTGAAAGCCCACAGTCATGGGTATATAACTCATTTATCTTGGCTGCATATATCACACATCGTTGCATTGTCGTATTTTGGGAATAGACTTCATGGCAAAATAGAGCAGCGGGATTTGTCGACTTGCTTTTTTGAGCAGCAGGAAGGGGCGCAAAAGGACGGTGGGGTGAAGGAGAAGGAGACCGGGAAGAATGTTCAGATGATACTCGACCAGAGCGCGATGAATGCGAAGGAGTCCGAGGAAGGGAAGAAAATCGCTTGAAATTATTTGTCAAGCTATTTCTAAACGACTTGGGAGGCGGACTCGGGGCGTCTCTGTTGTTCTCTGAAGACGTTGGTGACAACGAACGCTCGGCTGAGTCGCGACGAGGGGTTTCGAGAGAGTCAGTTCGTCTGCCAGAGTCTTCCCTGAATGGTTGTGTCAGTTGGGAATTTTCTTTTAACCATTCGTCAAACTTGGCATGATTAGGTTTTTCAGGCGATTTAGTGTTGGAGAGCGGAGATGCTTCCACGATGGTGACGGAAGGAACTTCCACCAGTTCCTGCGCCGGCGCGTCATCAATGGTTTGGCCTTTTTCGCCCACTGATGCTATCGTTGAGATGGTCACAGAAGGGCTGGGAGAAAGGGTTCGAGTAACGGGGGATGTCTCGGCAACGGAGTCATCCAATAAATTTGATGAAGACGCCCCTTCCCTCTGATGAACAGATTTCACACTACACAGCTCAGAATCATGACTAGATGAGGGATCAGGGTTAATTACAATCAAAAGAGGTCAGGACCTACTCGTTAGAACCCTTCAACGATTCAGTCTCTCCGTGTTCATGGGAAGTATTGGTGGACAAAAGGCTGGGCGGCTTTGAAGCCAGAATGGAAGCAATGGAAGGAGGTAATTGAAGGGCCTGTTTAACGGCCTCAATGTCACCCTTGGTCCTCGCTGGAGCAGGAGAATGGAGTCTTGGAGGTCTTGGTGGTGGAGGTGTCGAAACGGCAACGTTGATGTTTGCACGAGGGGGAGGTGGTAGGGGACCGGTCGCGTGAACCCCTGGAGGTGTTCTTGTCAGATTTCCTTGGCTAGATGATAGATCATCAAGGCAAGGACTTACCTGGTTCATAGCGAAGATATGCCGACGACTTGGGGGTGGCGAACGAGCTTGGAGTCCCGATGCTTGCAGATGCTGTTTGCGAGGGACTTTCGGATCTCCGCGATGCTGCGGTGTTGGGTTTCCCCGACTCGAGGTTGTCCAATTTTACCACAACAGGAGCCGCGACCGGAATATGGATTTCCTTTCCTTCTCCAATTTTAGGTGTAATTGGTGTAAACATGGAGACTGCGCTCAATGAAGGGTAATTGCTATCTAGAGGTGAAAGTGGTCCCCTTTCGTTGTCACCTCGACTGGATCTGGTACTGTGAGTAGGTGAGGGTGATCGGGATGGCCTTGTCTCTCGCAAGCGAGGAGCGCTGCCATGCTTGTCCTCGTCTTTTCTTCCCTTTGTTCTGGCCTCATGTGGAATAATGGCTTTTGGGCCCTGAGCGGCACGCAAGCCGCCAACATCACGAGATGAGGGTTTAGTGATTTCAGAAGCGGAACGATGATGGCCTTTATTGTCTTGATGTGCCGTCGACATACTTGAGGTCAAATAATCAGCTGAAATTGGTGCCGTTGATGGAGGTGTGAGTTGGGTATAAGTTCGGAGGGCTGCGTCTGGGGGCGCGACGAGAGCGAGGCCTGCAAGGTTGGACTTGTGTCCACGTCGTGATCGAATCGAACCAGTGGTGGAACCGGTATCTTTGTAGTCGTCGTTATTGAAAGAATCCATCTGAACGATAACGACCCTTCGCCTATCCGCACCACCCTTTGACGGCGTGCCTGATCGTCTTGTTGCACTGGAGGAGGCCTCTGAAGGAATATCTCGAGCGTCGGTTGCTTCAGAATCATGCGAATAGTCGGAGGCCGAGGAAGTCGAAGTGGTGGATAGTTTTCGTGTATGGCGTGCGGGTCGAGTACTAGGCGGCTCCGCTGGGATGGTTGAACGAGCATGACTCCGTGGTTGGTTCGGTATCGAGGAATGGTAGTAAGAAAGAAAATGGTCGGAGTCTTTGGCAGGCTTTTGACGCGTACGGGATGGCTCGCCTACGAGTGCCAGAACATAGGATAGGCGCTTTAGAGGGCTTTTCATCACGACGACATTGGAAATGGATGCCTTACCTGCAGACTGCTGTGATTTATACAGTTGGCGGTTGTGCATAGCTATGGATCGAGGTGAACATTTGAACCAGAATTAGTCACGTCTACTCTGTTTTGACTTCCGGAATGCTCTCAGGCTGTTGCCACCGGGGCTGTTCAAACCTAGCGGATAAGCGGGCCGCCACCCAAAACAATCTCTCCTCATGTCTTCACACTCGTATGAAGTAGCACTCTTTGGAGAGTTTTTCTCGCAAGATCTCAAACCTATCCTCAATCGGATAACTCTCCATAGCGAATCTTCTCAACCATTCCAAAGTCGAGAAATCCTCTTCGAACCTCTAGACGCGCAATTACAACGCGACGAGGGAACGGAACCGATTTTACTCCGAGCAAAGAAGGAGATCTCGGAGCCCAATTCTGCATGGTCCGACATTTATCATTGGTCTTGAAAAGCGTCTGATCATCCGTTTCATAGGGAACTTTTCTCATATCTCAAACCAGAATCTGTTCGTGTACATCCAGAAGCGACGGTCAGACCTTGGGCAACGTGCCAGGTAATCGGCGATGCTCTTAGCTTTGCGGCGGCTCTGGGATATGTGTAAGTCGATCCTCTGCCACAATACACGACATCTAAGTTAAGCCATGGCTGTCATAGGCGAAGATCTCAAATTTACAAGCGAGGATACGCCTTTAGAAGAGGTGCCCTGGTCATCTTAATGTTCCAGCAAGAGCAAGTATGTCCCCAAAATCCATCATAAGCATCTCTGTTTCTCAGATGATTTTTTACCACCAAAGGTTGATCCAAAAACCCAACTCCCCATCCCAGCTCATGCAGACACACTCTGGGAAGTTGAAGTGAAGACTGCTCAGGCAATCCGCAATACTCAGGAAACGCCTCTAAGTAAATCCATTGAAGCAGTACTCGAAATTCAACTCCTTATGAAAGGTCTATTGGACTTGCGTCGGCAAGATGTATGACAACCGAAGTAAATGCCTCTTAATAATAATCATTCTATGTCATCATCTGCATCTCCCCAATCTACGGCTTCATCATCATCGACATCAGCCGTCCAAGGACCTTCGCCTCTGACTGAACGCATTAGTTCAAGGAGAGCGGCGGGATCAACCTCGATGTCACCCTCATCGTCACTAAACCCACCTACACTAACATTGTCCCCATCCTCCGCATGAGCCGCAGGTTGAGAACCCTCGTCCTCGTCGCTTCCCGCATAGTCGCCTAGAGCTTCTAGGACATTTCTGGGCTCTTCTTCCTCGCTCTCGCTTCCATAACCTCCCAAAAGACCAGCCATAGCCTGCTTCCCGGCCTTTGGATTCAGCTTCCTCCGTTTTAATGGTTTAATCTCCTGATGCTGCATAATCCCTTGTGTATCAATCACCACCCCTGAAAATTCGCTCCAAACTTCGATGATCGGAAATTCAACAAAATGCGTGTTAACCAGTAGATCCACTAATGGTTTCGACGCGTCAAACGAATAGTGGGCTTTCTTTACTCGGTATCCTGCACTTGATGTGGGGTCGAGCTGTGCTGCCATTACGCATTGTGGGTTGGCAAACGAATCCGGGTCATCCGGGTCAGGGTGCACAAGCTGCTTCACCCATTCAGGATGCGCTGTCTCTTTCTTTGACTTTCCACCGCGCGGGATATGGGATCTGAGGAGAGATATCAAGGAATTGTTCACGTCGTTCCGATGTGTTAATAGTGTCAAAGGAGGTGGTACGGGTTGCGAGGATGGTTCGAGGGGGTTTTTCGGTTTATAAAACTTAAATTCGATAGTCAACATTGCTTTCTGATGCCTGAGATTTATTCAGTGATGTGTGTTTCTGGCGCGCAGGAGATAGAAACATACTTGAAATCCCATACTGATTGATTGAGTTTCCTTTTCTCCATCCCGACTGGCAATAAATCCATCTCAATATCTCTAGCTTCAAGCTCCATTTTCAGTATATCGCGCTTGGTCTTCGGTTGTCCACTCGCTCCACCCCCACCCCTCCCACGTCCTCTTGTCCTCCCCTGCCCTCTCGAACCACCCCTTCCTCGCGCGTTTGCATTCCCAGCCATATACCCACCCCTCACGATCTCCGCACCCCAGTCGCCCACTTTGCGCCCCATATCCTCCAAGAAGACATAATCGTCCATCATTTTCCCCCACGTATAGTTATTCATCGGCACATACGTCACCTTGTTCCGCTCGCCTGTGCAGTTCATTCTCGATTTATGCGAGCTGGAGCACGCAGCGGAGCAGGTGCGCATGGAACATCCTGGGCAGGTGTATTTAGCGTATCCATGCTTGCACATCGCACATAAGGGCCCAGGAGGGGTGGAAGATGAGGCTTCAGGTTGTTCAGCGTCTTGCGCATATTCATGTAAAGGCGAGGCGCTTCCGGTGTTGAGAAAGGTGGGTTTGGAAGGAAGGGAGGGATGAAGTGCTTTGGGGGTCATCTTGGAAAAAAAGATCGCGGAGAATTGTTTACTGTATATAAAGATAGAAAAAGATTTGGCCGTTGACGTCGTATATTGGTGCAGACTAAGAGTAAAACGACGAGGACGAAGTTTCTAAATTGTGATAAGTAGCCCAATTCGGAAGCCCTTCCGGCGAACCTCGATTGGCATTCATGCAGGGAATAATCAAAAAATGTAATAACAAATAAAAGAGTTTCCTCGAGAACAGCTACGAGCTATATTACTCTAAATTTCTGATCGACACCAGGAAATCCAATGTGTGCGATTGTGTTATAGGTCGTCCATACTGAAGTCGATCTCGACTTTCTCCCCTGGCTTGAAAGCCGGCAGGCCTATGAAAAAAAGGAATAATTCAGATTCAATGACGAGGGGAATAAAAGTGAGAACGCACCAAGATAAGGGCAACTCGCGCATCGGAATGCGTCTCCCAAAAAGCAGCTACCGCAGCTGCTAGTTGCCTTTGGTGCAGCCTTGGCAGCCTGGATGAGGCGCTCTTTCTCAGCTTGATCCACTTCTCTTGCCTCTCCGTTCTGAGACCCATCCAAAAGCACAACTTTGCCATTCTTGCGCTCTTCTTCCTCAAGTTCGGCCAGTCCACATGAGCATCCCTTGCATGCCTTCTTCCGACGCGGTGCTGCAGCATTTACGGGCTCGCACGTTGGGACAGGCCGTGCTCTATCCTCTGGCGTGAGCAGCGACTCCGCATCGATTACAGGTGTTGAGGGGGACGATGTGATTGCCCAGAGGGCTTGCTTCTTGGCCGGATCGGTCTTCCGTTTCAGCTTCATCAAAGGTACCGAATTTGCGGACCGATTTATTAGGGAAAGTGAAGTGCTGGGGGCGTGCGCAGGCTTTTGTGCAATGAGGTGCCCGCTGTCCGCGATGGACGACAGGACATTGAACCCGGCAAGAGTGAGCTCGGAAAGAAGAGTTCGCGTGGAGGAACTCAAGTTGAGTAAATGGAGAGTCCCTAGCGGGGTGATGGTAGATAAAAGCTGGGCCAAAAACCAGGGAAATTTTGGGTTCAAAGAAGCATAGTCTGACGAGGTCAGGGTAACATATACAGAGGCATAGGTCGAAGGTTCCAGGACGGTGGCTATATGGGAGAGATTATGATGGCTACGCTGAGTAGAAATATGCTGACATACCCTCGTCCACAATACGGTCCAGCAGTTGCTTATCGACTCGTCTGGTTTGCCCTAGCTCAGATATCAAGGCCTGATACTGACCGTCCTCGGCGGTGGAGAGCGAGCCAATGGCAAGCGCGGCACCCGTTGCTTGTGTTGGAGGTTGAACAGTGGATTCCCCTGTGGGGATGGCCGTTGGAGACATGGTGAATATGGAGGCGACGAAAATTCACAAGATCTTAAGTACATTAATTAGATAACTTCGATGGCTGACAAATCGGATAACAAATCGGCTCTCCTTCGGCCGCAAATTACAAGGATAACATGGACATTACATAAAATCGTAGAGCGTCCGGTGAAAAATACAAGATATACAACTACACTATTGGCTCTGCTGCTGTCCCTGCTGCATGTCCCCAGGGTTTGGTTGTGGCGGTTGCATGTGTGGGGGTGCCATCGCGTGAATCATGTCAGGACTCATGGGTGGCATCAACGCTGTTCGCACTCGGAATAGCATCATCCTGTACCATTCGGGGTCGATGTTCGCCTTCTCCTGTTCTGCAGTAATTTGCTGAAGATGTCCGATTTCCTTGAGCCAAGCAAGACGCCAGTTCACGTTTCCGTGCTCATCAACTTCCAGGCCTTCATCTGCAGATATAGGTACGGGAGGCATGTGCCCTGGAATAGGTGCTGGGTACCGCATACCTGGCATCATTGGGAAGTTGGGATCAAACGTCATGGGACTGTAACTGGAAGAGATGAGAAATAATTCAAAAAAACAATCGAGGAGTAACACGCACGAGTAAGGAGGATAGACAGGGGGTTGTTGGGTTTGCTGACGGCTTGCCCCTGGGTCTTCTGTGTGCATTGGAGGAGAGGCAACGAATTGATTGTGGGCATCTTCATACGACCCTTCAGGTGGGTGATAATCTGCGTCGGCCTCTTCTGAGGCACGATTCTTGGAACCCTTCGTCTTCTTCTTGCGGATTCGATGGACCCCCGTACGAGGATCGACGTTTTCGTTGACTGTCCAGTACGAACCTTTGCCACGATCGGTGAGAGGGCGGGGTACCTTCTCGAAGCATGGGTTCAGGGAGAGGTTATGGCGAACAGAGTTCTGTGGGAGGGAAATCAGAACTGTGTTTGGATGGGTGTTATTTTGCAATAACGGGGAAACAAATAGAGCCAGTCAAATAACAACATCGCGTACACGACGCGTTGGACGCGAAACATGCATTTCATTGCAAATGTGAAATTGATGAACATAAAGCAAGATGGCTTACCTTCCAACCATTAGGAGCTGTCCTGAAGTATGGAAACTATAGAGACAATCGATTAAATTATTTTCCTTGACAATGCAAGAATCCGCTTGCACGCACTCTTGATTCAATAGCATAATAGATATCCTCAAGCAATAACTTCTGATTTGGTGAGCCTTTGATTGCATAGCTATGTGATAAGCGAAATATGATTATTATCCAAATGTCGCAGATGGGGCCGTGCAAGGAGCCGAACAGCTGGCTCTCCACACTTGTTTACATACCGGATTAAGGTTGAATATGGATAAAATGGTTTGCTCCCTGGAGGACCATCTCGAAGGGAGTCGAGGTTAATGGGCAGCCCACCAGTGAGGTCACTCTCAGACGGGTAGTAGTTACCAGACATGTCCTGCTGGTTTGGGTCTGCCATCATAGTTTGCATGCCCGGAGGTTGTTGGGACATGATTTTGTTTGAGCGGATATGGGGACGATGTGCACAGTTGCAGCTGTTTGTCGCTAGTTTGGCGGGGGGAAGATGGTGGTTGAAGGCAAGCAAACAAGCCACGATTCAACATGCTTATGTCAGATACGTGGGAATATCTGTGATTCACGCACGGACCCCTTCAATGCTCCAAATTGAGCCTTAACTTGTAAGCCAGTGTTCTGGTAAATGTTAAGCCCTCTTGTGGAAGTGGGGACGGAGGAAGGGGTGTCAGTGTGTCTGGAGCCACCAGGTTCAACATGCCCCGACAGCGTCCAAATTGTAGATGCCACGGTAAACACTTCCATACACAAACAATGCCTCTTCTCGATGTATTTGACCGCGATCACCCCCAGTTTCAAATGTATCCTAGGGATTGTCTTGCATCATCATTCCTGTCCGTCTTCTATCCCCCCAAAAATTGTCCTGCATTTGGTTCACTTTCTTCCCTTGCCCTCGACTAACTTTCAAGCCTTACCGGTCCCAGCACCCTTCTTCATTTCGTACCAAAAACAAAAACAAAACGAAAGAGCCAATTTCAACCTCCGAATTTGCGATCTTGCAATTGGTTCTTGGTTATTCCAGTCTCTTTGTATCGATACACAATTTGGCAAAATGTACAAGTTAGCCAAAATGCTAGCACTGTTACCACCCAAAAATCCAAGAAGACAGTTATACTCTATTTTCAGGTTAGGGAAGGGGAAGGAAAAAACTAAAATGAAGAGGCTTACCCATATGCATACTCAACCTCGTCGACACTCGCACCAGCTGGAAATTCTCCGGATGGCTCTCTTCCTAAATGCGGAGGAGGCTCCAGCTCCTCGTCATCCACCGCACTTCCCTCATCAAGCGCAAATGGCAATACAGGCCGGAGACTTGTGCCCGAACTCGACCGACGTCCTCCGGCTGGAGATTTGGGTAAAGCTGCCATAGTCTTAGGGCTCATGTGCTAAAAGACGCGTGATTAATCACCGACAAGGGCCAAAAGGAAAAGCAGATGTACCTCCCAGTTGTTTACATTTTCGTCCACCACTTCGCGATCGTCTCTTGTGGGATCAAGTCGATTTTCATCACCAAGATCACCAATTGACACGACACTTTCGCTATCACTAATGCCATCCGCCATTTCCGAGACAAAATTGGGTAGCCTGTGCCAAGCAGATGTGCCCCCAGCAAACGTGGAGCTATCGACTGAGGAGACTTGCTCGTCGGACCAACCAAGGTCAGAGAGATACTCTTCATATTCTTCCTCGAAAGCAATATCTTCCTGAATAAAAGGAAGGAATAGGGAATGATCCGGCGCACGAGAACGGACAGGGGGGAAGACGTCCGAATCGACAACGTTCGGGGTGCCTAATGGACGAATGAGGCTGGACAGTGCTGGGTCTGCGTGCAAGCCTTCCATTTGCGACATGCTTCCTGACCGTCGATGCATCGGACCTTGTTGGTTGGCTGTCGCCGCTGGACCATATCTCTTGGTGTTATCTGTATAAAGAGGTTTCGTAAAACTAGGAACGACAATCAAAATGCTGGGCTCACAGAATTTGACGAGATGGCGGAGAGCTTGTTCTTGTGCCTGAGGGCAAGTACTTGAGATCACCAGGAGCCTCAGATAAGGGAGTCCATTTTTACCTGTGCTTCTCCAGCGTCATCAGGCTCAATGCCTGCTAGCCACTCGTCTCGGAGGTCTGGCCTACAGTTCAGATAGATTGACGTTATAACCTTCATATTCGCTGTATTGATTCAACTGATGAACAACTTGAAAAAAAAAAGATGAAATGTCCATACATTGCCTCCACTTTCGACCGCAGAATGGAACTTGGCTCTTAATCAACTTCAATACGTGCAATTGCAGCAATGGATGGTTTACTCGGAGAACTCGTTTCAATACAGCCTAATTTGGACCGATCAGCTACTCGAGTCTAAAGATTGAGTGAAAGCCTTACAGAGCTTTTGTACTGCACCAGCATCCATATTCTATGCGAACGACCTTTTGATAACTTTTGCATAATCTTTGAGAAGTTAATGGTCGAAAAAAAGTTTCGCCATGAATATTCGGTGATCAGCTCGATCTCCTCTTCTCGCTTTTCTCCACTGGGAAGGATTGTGACCTTCCTTACGTTTTGTTTCGGAGCTCGGAATAAGTTGTCCTCAGGTCCTGTAGATTGGGGATTCTTTGATAGGTTCATGAGACAATAACGGAAAAAGCTACGAACAGGCAATGAGAAAATAGCAAAGCAGGAAGGACAGAAACGGAACTTGTTTTCGGGCGAGTCAACTTTGGACACAACGGAGTTGGTTACCTCTTGGAGCCCGAACATCTTCAGGATTAATAGCAGGCAATTGGTGTCGAGTAGATGTTGCCCGAGATGATGGAACTTCATGACATCTAATGTTGATGTTTTTTTTAAAAAAAAAAAATACGAGTTCATGCAACTGTCCTAGCGCACTCACGCGAGACTTTGAACCATTTCATGACCAACAAAAGAATGGCTGACACCGCTTTTGACGTAATTTCACGATGTCGAGTAACATCGATATCATCTAACGTAGGGGGTACAGAAGGCAGGTGATCTTGAGCTTTAGAATGAGGCGTCAGAAAAAAAAGCGTTTCTGAATTTGAAAGAAAAAGAAAACCTACGAGAGATGGCGTTTTGTGGAAAAACAGAAGACGTGGATGACTGAGGTGCTTGCATATTCGTGCTTGCAGAAACCGTGGCCAACAACAACTTGAGCAGGATAAGAACCCACCCTGACAGGACTGGGAGGATGGCGCCCTGTAATGGGGTCAAGTTGAAAAAAGGGTTCGCAACCATAAAGTTGCACCCACATAAACTTGTTCAACGCGTTTCAACCGCGTAAGATCTTCCCGGCGCTCCTTGGCCTTGCGTTTCTCTGCTGCCGTTTCTGCTTTCTTCATTGCCTGTGTTGCCTCTTCTATCATTTGTTCGAGCAAGGCGAGGTCAGGCAACGGCTCTTCAGATTCAGCCTCCTACGGCGCCATGGCTTTATTTTGGCACTACGGCCACCAAAAAAAAAAAAGATAGCTTACATTTGCATTGAAAGTTGATGACTTGAACTCGGCCTCCGCATCTGGCATACGATCCAAACCGCTCTCAGCGGTCATACAATCCTCTCTCGTTCTCCACATCTGCGCCAACGCCAAACTGACGTACATGTGTCGATTATAAAGTCGATCAGCCTCATCAATCGCAAATGGAACCAGTCTTGCATTCTTTCCAAACTGGTTTCGGGAGAATGGGAAGAGGAAAGGTCGATTTTGATCTGTCTGGTATTGCTGCTTTTTAGGTTTAGGAGATGGCGGAGGAGATGGTGCGGGGGTCGCGGGCTGGGGGTTGTGGCGGAAACCACTCTGGTTTTGTTGCTGAAATTGGGAGGGCATGCCCTGAGGATAGCCTCCTTGAGAAGCTTCGCTATTATCCTCATGGTGGTAATGATGTCGCACTGGAATAGGGGAGTATGCTTTTGCAAGGCGGCTTGTGAGAAGACCTGGATTGACGGATTTAGCGATTGGTGCGTTAAGTAATGATTGGGGTGGCTGTGGGGGTGCGGTAAATGTTGGATATTTGACAGAGGTCTCTGTGCGGAAGGTGTCGATGTCGAAGGGGGAAGATTTTATTTTATCGGCTAATATAAACAAAGCGGTCAAAAAGGGAGTGATGCTCAACAAGGAAATTCCTCACAGTTTTCAGAGGCAGGCGGTAAGCCAGCCAGCTCTCGTGCAAGCTTCTTGACGCGAGCATGTTCGCGCACCCCGCCCCAACATGTCAACAAGGTTTTCCACAGGACAAGAAGTAGCTGTTAAGGGCAATATGAAACATGATTCGGCTATCGCTGCATCGGATTCTTACTTTCTTGATCGGATAGCCTTTCGCAGTCTTGTCACGAAGCATCGATACCATGTTGAAAAGATAAACGGGCAGTGGGGGGTCCAAGCTCACTGGGGGTAGATCTACATTTCAGCACCCCAATCGCTTACGGAAATTGATGAATACCACTGACTCAGCTCATCTGCAAAGTCGTCGTGGCCCTTGAATACTTCGATCAAATGATACAACATCCCGAGATACACCGATACTTCTGTGAGGACTTCCTCAATGAGATCAGCCCTCTCCTGAGCCGTGACATGGAGGTGAGCAGCTTGCTGATCCGAGATGTTGCTATGAAATAATGTAAATTTAGTAAGAAATGGGTGAAATTATCTTCGCCAGCTCGCACCACAATAGATCGTGTTTGCGGCCGGCAATCTTCAAGGCCTCCACAATGGTACTGACTCCGTTTGCAGCTCGGACAACTTTGCAATTCTCAAAGATCCAATGTAGTTGATGCTCTGGGGCCTGAGTCTCTCCAAAGGTCCCTATGAACCAAGTGAAATGGTGAGCTTATACTCCAGAATAGCTTAGCAAAGACAAAAGACCTTGCAGGACATAGAAGAGTCTCCGTGCGTTCGTAAATCGTATCTCGGTATCTCGGTGCTCCAAACTCTCGAGAAGATATTCAACATGTGCGCGTCTTTTCGGTAGTGGAGATTTGGTCCAGTCTCCTAATTTTGAAATTAAAACAAGTCGATATGAAGGCTCGAAGACATGCCATCATGGAAAGAGCCCTCCCAGGCCTTCATATTCTCCGCGACCTGTGGCATCTCAATGTAGGAATAGAATTCTTCAATTTCATTCATGACGGTATCCTCGTCATCATATTTAAAGTCATAAATGGATTGCTACAGCAATCGCGGTTGGCACCTCCAAATTAAAAACAGGGGGAGAAAGCATACCTTCGGCTTTTGTACTGTTCCGACCATGGCCTTTAGTTGGCCGAGGGTTATGGAGTCCGCCGGGGATGCCTGGTTGGGGTTGGCATTGTTATCTTGCAGTATATTGTTCATCCTCGTCGCGACGTTTCTGAAAGCAGGCAGGAGACGCGTATGTAAGACCTGCTTGGCAAATGGGATTGAAGCAAACAAATGATTGTACATATCGACTCCGAGCACAAGTTAATTCCATCATAATCACCATCATCACTAGAAATGGCCTCTGACCACCAGGTCGCCTTGACAAGGGCACAAAGGCTTCCTACGACCTCCACACATATCTCAAAAGCGGCGAGACAGGTGATTCCGGCCTTCCTACAAAAGCTATATGAGTTGGGTAACATTGTTGGTGTTTCGGGCGTCTATTTAACATGTATGCGGGCAGAATGGTTAACGATCCCAGTAATGCCGACCTAATTCGTTGGTCAGAAGCAGGCGATTCATTTTTTGGCAAGTGGCATATCACCTTTTGGATTAAGCACTAAACTCTGCACAGTACTTGATCATGAACGTTTTGCGCACGAAGTTCTCGGCAAATGGTTCAAGCACCGGAATTTCAGCTCGTTCGTGCGACAGCTAAACATGTACGGCTTCCATAAGATCCCGCATTTACAGCAAGGTGTGCTCAAAAGCGACACCGACACCGAGTTTTGGAATTTCGCACATGCCAATTTCCATCGCGGACAACCCGACCTCTTATGCCTCATACAACGGAAGAAACAATTGCCACAGCCAGGCGAGGATGGTTCCATCGACCTGCGCGACCCAACAGTCAATGCTGGCCTGCTTGGTGGCAATGCCACGGGCCAGAATGCAGCCACTGGCAATGGTACATCCCAGCCGAACCCCCAACTGTCTTCAGGCCAAGTTCTTGATATACATTCAATCGTAAATGGAATTACCGCCATAAAACGTCATCAGACGACGATATCGGCGGAACTGAACGAACTAAAGCGCTCTAATCAATTACTATGGCAAGATGCACTGGCCGCGCGTGCGAAGCACCAAAAGCAGCAAGACACGATAAATCGCATCGTCAAGTTTCTTGCTGGAGTTTTTGGGCATCAAGCTACTGGTGGAGCGAGCGGTGTTGCTGCAGCTTCACCAGGTGTTCCGGTCAAATCGCATGTCAAAGACGATGGCTTGGGCGACGGGACGAAGAGGAGAATGAGACTAATGATCGAGGACGCCAAAAGAGATGGCCCGACGAAAAGCATGGTAGAGGAACTGACGGAAATGCCTCTAGACGCGGATGAGTCGATGTATGAAACAAGTAGGTTGATCCTTGACGTTTGCGATGGCTTTGGCTAATGTTTTCCTCAAGGCTATCCTACTATAGAAACGCCGGTATCGGCTCCTTCTCCCTCCTCAGATAATACTACTATCACAGACACCCCTCCCTACTACACCAAACCTTCATACCCAGTGCCTCCATCCCAGCCGCCACAACCGCCACAACCGCAACAAGAAGACCAAGGGAAAGAGCTCTCACGATCCGTCACTCCAACTCGACATTCACCATCCTTATTTGAGTTTGACCCCCGGATACATGGGGTCCTGAACCAACTTTCGCCATCACAGATTCAACAACTTCTAGCTTCATTGGCCTCACAGACGATCCAGGACCCAATTCAGCAAGGTTCATCATCGATTCCAACCACCACGATTAATCCCAGTGCAACGGTGAATACCAGTGGTCTCCTCACACAGTACCACCAACCCTCCTACGATTTCTCCAACAAACCCCCGTCACAGAATCCCTTCAACACAACTATGCCTATCCCATTAGTATCGACCGAAGGTCTGATTCCGTTCGACAATTATGGCCCAGAGTCCCCCACAACCAGCTTGAGCCATCAAAACCCAGAGCAACAAAGGCATGAAGAAAAGATGGAAGGTCAATGGCATGCAGCTGAAGACATTGACAAGGACGTCAACGCCCTGAACTCGAGTATCAATTCGCTTATCCAGACATTTGGTCTCGATCCTGCGCTGCTAGAGGAAAGCATGATTGGACAAACCCATGACAGTACCCAGAGCATCGAAGGCGACTCCTCGTCGGCCGACTTTGACTTTGACTCATTCTTTAACAATCTCTCCACCACTTCCTCGTCTGCCCCTGGCTCTGTTAATGCCAACAGTATGGCCCTCGAACCACAAGCATTGCACCCAAGCGTCGGTGGGATTGGGGAAAACTACGGCGGCCTGCCCTCCGCTACATTTTTTGATGAGGCGCCGACGCCGTCTACGTCTGACGTGACCACCTCGCCGGCTCAGTCTCTGAGGCAGGTTTCTCCCGAGCTGAACACGAGTGCTGCTGATGGTTTCATGGCTAGTGCTGGCGGTGACTCGGCTCCTGCTAGGACGAGTGGCAGGAAGAGGAAATCGGACGTGGTGATGGACTTTAACTCGATAAATACCACTACAGATGGCATGCAAGGCTCAACCAAGGGTGGTGGTGGGAAATCGAAACGTAGGAAAGATAAATGAAAGGTATACTTATCGTTAATCCACCGACAGCGGCAGCTCCTTTTTTCTTCTGTTGTACCTGTACCTGCTATTCCTTGTCATCTTTCGTGCCAAACTCTTTGATCCTACCACCAGTCTTCCTTCTTCCTTGCACCAACCCCCATCCACTGCAACCTGTTCATGATTTTCTTATATTCCCCTTAGAGTAAAATCTTGTAGTACCGACATGTATTTTAAGAGACAAGAATGAATTGTACCAGAGTATAATACAAACTCTTAATGCTGAAGTTTCGATATCAATTCCAGCGCAGTAAGTACATGAAGCTCGGTCCCGGTTATTATCATGGGTCAGACCATGGGACGTGGGAAGCATTTAAGAATGGTTGTGGTTGACAATGACTCGATCTTGTGGAATGTGATTCCAGGGGTTGTCCATGTGGACTGCTTACCTAATAGGAGTATATAAGGGACCGGGTTTGTTTATTTTGCATGCCCATCTCTCACAAGGCGGATAGAGTTGCCAGGTTTCTCTTCTCCATCCACCGACAACTCAGGCAGCGAGCGAGGACGGGTATCCGACACATATCCGGGGGTGAATAAAAAGTATCTGCAGCTGGGCTCATCCTTGTTTCCTTCATCTGCCTTTTTCTTTTTTTTCGCTCTTTCCTACTAAAAGGCACGCCTTCGCTGTGCGTTTGCCAACACCACTACCCCTCCGCCGTCCGTTACTTTACGACCGCTATTACGACCCACCAACACTTTCGCTCTCTTAAACCGCTCCTTCAAGAACCAAAGGAGCATCACCTAGACCCAAGTCTTGTTGCCATCTGCACATCAGCTGTGTTGCTGGCGCTCGACTCGAGTTACCTCCGATTTTGCAGATGCCAGTTCCCGTCCCTCGTCTGAACAGACAACCCGCCCATACCATCAACAAATCTATCAACGGTCAGACAATCCCTATTTTCGCAGGCTCAAAGCCTGCCCCGCCACTGGGGACGCCACCCTCCTTCAGGACCCGTGAAGAGTGGAACAACTCTCTGCCTTCCTGGAGGAGGCCCCAGCAGCGGCCATACAAGGACGAGAACTGCAGTTCCTACGCCACGCAGGATTTTTGCCAAGGGTTGACTGTCGCGGAAAACGCGTCAGTCATTAAAGGGGCACCCGCTGAAGCGTGTATCCCGCCCACGTATCATCTGTCTCAGGTTTCCCAAATGGCCAAGGGTAGCACTCATGGCCCGGATCAATCCCGCATGGGTGCCATCGAGGACCAGGTTGACACAGGTTTCACTGCTGTGGATCAAGCGCAGTTCGACAGTCACATGCAATGGGACGTCGATTTCCTCGTCAGTGACTCCGATGCGATCAATGCCGTAGGGGTTAATCGTCATCAATGTCCCACCAACAATCGAGTTGTAGATTCGGCGCCCAACAAGAACCGTTCGTTCGGCACATTCTATGAGGATCATTCGCCCGCAAGTGGTGTAGGCAGCAACGCCAGTCCATTGGAACCAGTTACTCCCTTCGGCGAATTCGTAGATCGTGCCGTTGCGGAACCTCAATTCCATCTCTCTATGGACAACCGATATGGAATGCAAAATGCCATTGCACATCACGAAGACAATCAGCCCGCTTCGGAGGTTTACAAGCCTCCGCCGGTGTTCCCATCTATTTCTGACTTTCCAAAGGAACCGGATCCGATTGTGGACACTGTGACTCCCAGTGCTACTGTTGGATACAAGACCCTTTCGGAACCTTTGTCGGAATGGGTCGCGAACTATGTTTGGAAAGTTTGCACCACGGGTTTTAGCTTACCCCACGCTTTCACCGTCGCTTCGTAAGTCCGAATATATATTACTCTGTCCCGATGGATGCTAACCATTTCATATAGCATGGACGCTGGCCCATATGCTGTCAAGCCGCCCAGTGACTTGGTGCCATCTATCCACTCTCTCTTATTGTCCACGTTACTACAGCCTTCTGCAGTCCTGCTTGCCGTATGGTACATTGTGCGGCTTCCGGTATATTTCGGTGCTGCGCCACTCGGCCCCGAATTCGCAAAGGAGAGAACTTTCAGGGCTGCACTTGGAGATGGATACGCCGGATTTGAAACAGGCGAGGCGAGCACTGCCTTCCGCCTGGTTGTCCTCGGGTGTATGCTGGCCAACAAGTGGCTTGATGATCACACCTTTAGTAACAAGACTTGGTATGTTACCTATTCATAGTACTAACATCATGCAGCTAAACCATCTATTTTTATTTACAGGCATTCCATTTCTAACATTCCTGTCCAGGACTTGAACAGAATCGAGGCTCTCACACTGGACATCTTTTCATACGATCTATCCATTTCTTCCCAGCAGTGGTCACAATGGCTCACCCACGTCATGTCCTACCACATCTCGCTGTCCTCGCCTACTTTCCCACAGCCAATTTCACGCCCTTCTTCGAACCCTCACTCGATCATTCGCCGGGCAATTGAAGAAATCATGCAGGCTCCGTCCTCCTGCAAGTCAGCTGCAAATATTCCTCAACCTGTCTTCCTTGGTCTAGATGAAAGATTGCGGGAAAGGTTGGAAAAGGAGCAAGCTATGGCGATGGACGTCCTCGAAATTGACCTGGATGAGGATGGTCCGCTTAGGGAAGAATATTTGCCGAAACGACGTGCCAGCAAGCTGGGTTCTCAGACTGCTCAATCGCGTCATGGCAATGATCTGGTCCATAATCAAAATCTTGGCGGCGATAAATGGGGTGTGCCCGATATTTCAGCTGTGAAGTCCCTCCCTCCGCCAGCGAAATGGAGCCCTGCTGGGGATGAACCTATTCTTCGGGACAGGAATCGCGTCAGTGGCCAGTACGTTGCCGTGCAAGCGCCGCGACTGCCCATGGCTCCTTATCCACCCAACTGCCAACCTCTTGACAGCCAGAACTGGAACCCACCATCTACTGGATACATACCTGTCAAATCACAATCGGGATACGTGTATGACATCCCCCCCGTTTTCCGCGTCAGTCAGCCGACGTACAATCCATTCGAGCATTTTGCCGAGCACTTCGCCTCACTTGCAGCGTCACATTCACGCTCTCAGTCCCTTTCCTACGATCAAGATAATACATTCTCGCGTAATCATCTGCGCTCATATTCTCAAACGCGATTCGATTGCATCCGCAGCGACATCCGCGGATTGGCCACTCAACACTTGCCATCTATCAATGACGCCTCCCGGTGGATGGAGGCAACCGGCCACTATGGCTATCCTGGCCCTGCCTATATCCATATACCTGCTATTAGCATGCAATCCGCCTGGTAATTGCAGTCACTCGAATGTTGAGCCCTTGATATGTTGAGGGGCTGACTGTGTGGCTTCTTTCTCTTCTCTTTGTTTCATCTCTCGTCTCTCTAGATTCCGTTTCTTTGATCATCGTCTTCATCATTCGTCGTCATCATATCGCCATTGACACTACACTACGCTCGACCAGCTACCCGACTACGCCCTTTCAAGTAGATCGCGGATTATTTCTGCTTCTTTCTGACTGTCTCCCATCACGCGCGTGTACTATTTCCTTTCTCGTTTCAAGTGTAAATGCGGGCTTGCTGCTGCATTTCCATTGTCATTTATATCACATTCTGGCCCCCTCCCGTTTTGAAGACTTATCCATCCTGTCCGAGGGTAACGTAGGGCCCACCTACATCCATCAACATCTCACCAAAACCTCCATCCAACCCCATTCTTGTCGTCACTGTGCCTTCCCGGTTCGACATCACCTCACCCTGTTCCATCATCCGAGAGAAAGTGGACATCGACTGTTATCAGCATGCCCAGGACCTTCCATTTCTGAACGGACTTCTTTTTATTCGGCCATTATCTGCACGGAAACGGCGCTTGCTGTCAATTTTGCCTCATCCATCTTGGCACCTGTATCCTTCTCTCCGCTTTCTCAGTCCTACGTCCTTATTTATCCCTTATTCCCTACACTAATTGCGCCGATTACGGCCCATTTTATGACCTCCCTCTTCTTTCTCTTTTTCGCCTTCACTCAACACCTCTTCGATCAAAGGTGATGCCATAGCCGTATACTACTCATAAAAGCACAAAAAACAGATTTTAACCTCCTTTGCGCTTCATCTTTCCAACCATATTCACTTACATTCCAACAACCCCCTTCTCCCTGCCGCCATCATTTTCGTCTCCATTGTTTGTCGATCCTCCAACCCTTTCGCGTCATCCGCCCTCACCCCCCACATAAACCCCGTATGACTCTTTTTTCGTAGGTAACTAGCTATGCAAACTTTGTCCATATAGTTGCAACTTGTCGTTTGGGGATGGGAATGCAATGTACATATGCTTCAGTCCCCACTCATTCTCTATACAAGAGAGCTCACTTACACACAATAATGCGAGTATTGAGACAACTTCTATTGATCAAGGGTTTATTTAAGTATTTTGTACAAGTACAACGGCTTTATTCCTTCCTGCACACTCAGATCCTCACCACGATGAAGGGAACCTGCATTACAAGGTGTAAGAATTTATGGTGCCTTCCGTCTGAACAACATTAACGTACCTCGACATCTTCATCGCTCTCGTCTGCAACCATGATTTCAACAATGAGATGCTTAGCATGGGGCGGAATGGGTTTCTTGCTGACATGCTCCACCAAGTGGCTAAATTTCATGGATAGTCTCTCGTCGCTCTAAACGATGGAAATAAGAGGCGGTGCTTCCGAAAAAAGAAATGAGGCTGCGAACCTTCTTCTTTCCGATCCAGGAGTTCCATAACATGCTAACACCTTGGCTCACCATCGTGATGGTAAGATTATGTTCCTTCTGGAAGTAGGTGACGATGTCTTTCAACGTAGGATCATTCTTGAACTCGAAACGATCCCAGAGGGTCCACTCAACGGAACCATACGTCGCCTTTTTGGCAGCGATCGGTTCAGAGAACCCGAAGAATGGAAGAGCCAGATTGACGAATCCATTCTTGTAATCCTCGAGCTTGTTCTTCTTGTCGATTACCTGTCATAAACCCATTAGCAGAAGCCAGATTTCAAAGTTGGGATTCGTTAGTTACCTTGTAAAGTTCCAAGCAAACTAATCCAGTCACGAGAGAGGTCGTAGTGGCAATAGCAGGGATAATTTTGCCAGCAATCTGCTTTGTGGTATGCCTATCAGCCGGAGTGATGCTGTAGTTGATCGCGCGAAGGTTGGAGGCAGCAGTGATGAAATCGATGTGGTGGTTAGTGTCATCATCTTTCTCAAAGTCGCAGGGATTCAAACGATACCCTGCCAATGAGGATGGAGAAGGCAGATTTTTCGTTAGATCTTCTACGTCGTCACCTGATGTATAGCATATACCATTAGTAGGGCGCATGAACTATCTGGAGGTCACAGCTTACCGCCGCCGCCGCCGGTTTGAGGAACCGGGTCGTTGTCAGATATCTGGACCTTAACACCGCTCTTGGGAGTGAACTCTGGCACTATAACTGAATCTGCGACTTTACGGAACAAGGCGGAATTAGTGTCGCCACGAAGGCCGTAGTTGAAGGCGTGCAAGTTAGCCGCAGCGATGATGTATTCCAAGTGAGTAGGCTTGAGATCGAAAAAAGAGATTAGTGTCTTGAGGCGACTTCCCGAAACAAAGAACCTACGTCATTCGGATTGAATACGAGGGGTTCAGGTGCCCTCTTGGGGCCACTCCAGAAGGGCTGCCCGGTGCTCGTTACAGCATCCTTTGGTAGACTGAACAAGAGTTGACGGATGTCGTTGTTATAGTCTCGCTCGAATTGTAGACGAGCCCAAACAATGCACTCTTCGAATGTCAGGGGCTTGTTTGTGACCAGGAAAGAAACTATTTGATCAACCTGCTCCTTCTGCTGACCTGAGTACTTCAAGGTACTCTCCAGGTAACTGGGCTCCGAAAGGTAGGCGTTGGCTGCTTGGGCGGGTTTAACAAACAGATTGTCAAATTGGGTTCGACTCCACTATAACGCTATTAAAGCAGGAATTTATTCTAATAGATAATTATCATCTTACCTCAATTGTGTGATTAATGGCATTAGGGAAGTTCTTGATAGTGCACGAGGGCGTCTCTTTCTCTGGTGGATCTTGAGAGGATGCATAGGATTCCGTTAAATCGGGGACAACGACTTGCGTATTTCCCTTGGTACCCAGGGTACCGGATTCAAGCAGGGGTTTGCGATAGAAGACACAACGTTGATCCATATAGAGTCCTTCAAATAATATGTAAGATGTCTAACACTAACCACGCGTGATAACTTACGAGCTTTAACATTATCTAAAGCGTTAGTGACACCGTCGATGTCGTCAAAGAAAGATTCGTCATAGACATCTATAAGTGGTTGTAAGCTCATGAATTTACAGAATTTTTTGAAACACCACCAACTCTCCGTTGCAGGGCCTACAGGTTCTTGTTTAGCCAAGATCTTTCCAGATAAATCAGGGTTCATCTCTGCGACAGCGACCGCAGCCACTTCTGCCTTGAATTTACCGAGATCCTTGGCGCGGAAAAGGAATTGACGATTCAGGTTGCTCTTCTCAATAGTGTCCAGGTCGGTGACATGGATGATTCCATTGGGTCCAGAACCAACTCCCATTAAGCTCCAGTTTTTCAACATTTCACACCCGATAGCTCCTGATCCCACAAGGAACTGCCGATGATTCACGATTTTCTCTTGAAAGGTTCTTCCAAATACTGCAATCTGCCTATCATATCTTGAGCCAATGGGTTGACAATCTTCCTCGGTTGGAAGGGTGTTGGGTAGGGATTCCAAAGAGTCGAAGTACATGTGCTGGAAATTCGGGTGAAATTTAGCAGAGCAGGCCTTGAGAACTTCCTGTGCGACAAAGCCGCCGAGCACTGCGTTCATTGGGGCCAAGTCTCCTGTAGCCTGATAAGCCAATTCTTTGAGCACCTTCTCATCCGCATCCGCGTCCAACTCCTTCGCCAATGAAACCACGGCAACAGCATCTTCATCGTTTCTGGGTCGTGGCAATCGGCCGTGTCGCGAATGAAATTCTGAGAGGGCCTGGAAGCCGACATGAAGTGTAGCAGGGCGATCAAATTTGGCGAAGTCGGTAATGAGAAATTCTGGACCCTGGAGAGAATCTCTCAAGGGTTTCTAAAACACTCTCAGGAGAGTTACTGCGCAAAAAATATAAAGGAACGCACATAATCCAAGATTTTCGGCATTTTAACTTGCGTAAAGATGCCTCCAGTTTTGTAGTCACTAAGACCAGAAGTATCTCCGATGCTGAAAGTATACGGCCCTTTAACTGTGACCTTCCTTGGTTCACATCCATTTAACTCGATCGCCCCTTGGACTTCAGTAAAAGTTACAAAATCTCCATCCTCCAAGCCGTGTCGTGTCTCGTCAAGACATGTGACAATGCCTTCCTTGCCCTAGTATTGGAAATGTCAAAACTGCTATGATTGTTCAGGATGAACCAAAGCAAACCTTCTCAACAGAAACGATCATGCCCGTCAGGGGTTGCTCGCCAGTTGGGTCAACACAGGTGAATTTGGGTCCGAAATCATTGAACGTAGAGCTGATAATCTCAGAATTATCAACCTGTATGATCAGAACAAGAGTGTGTGGACTCACCCAAAAAGACCTCGGGTTTCTGCTGAAATGAAATGGACGCCATTCTCGTGCGTCCAATTGTTGATCTCCAACTGCTTCTTATACGGTACACCGCAGAGGACGACGACCTAAACAAAGTTAAAAATAAAGACCGGGAATGGTAACATTGCTTACGTGAAAGCCTTGAATAACGTCAATCGTAATATCATCGCCTTCCTTTCCACCAAGATCGTGGACAGGAACGTAGGTATTCAATTCCGCCAGCCGTGGCAACATAGCTGCAGCTCGCGGTTTTCCGATATCTTCAGCTCGCAAGAAGAACTATTCGAAGTAAATCCAGTGAGATTGAATGAAATCTGTGTAATCCTCACTGACCTGCGAGCTCAGATCTTGAATTGTAATTGACTCTGGGTCATAAATTGTCACAGACTTGACTCCAGCAAGGGCAACATTTTTGGCTTGATAGGTCAATTATTAAGGGTCCCCTTATTTAATCAAATGCACTGCCTCACCGATCTCGACACCCAAGCCCTTCATACCCACTATCAGGACATTAGAGGTGGCCATCTTCTTCATGGCTAGTTCAGGAATCTAAGTTTCAGTGGTTGAGAGTAGTATGTTTCGACAAAATACCTTCGTGTCCCAAAACGTATCTAGGGGAGAGGTGAGCAGTCAAAGAGCGTTGGAGAAAGAACGCTCACAATTGTCGAGAATAAAGGCCTTCATCGATCGCAGCCTCGTCAATGTCCATTTTACTGACAAGACTTGAGGAGTCAGCCATACTATCCTAATATTACTGGGTAAAAGTGTGGTGTATTAGAGTGGAAGAGTGCAGGAAGGTGAGGGTTTGAAGGAGGATTACGGTCCCGAATGCTCAAGGTCGCGATTGTGATATTAGGTCACATGATCCTGACAATTGATAATCCTTTGATTTTGGGTACAATAATTTAATTGAATCCAATTGAGTGAGGATTTCTGACCATAAATGGAACATGTTTCTCAATTTCAGGGTGAAAACCCTGGCCGACCAATTTTCATAAGTAATGTAGGCGAGTCAGAGGAATGATTAATGACGAGTCAAGCAAGAGACTCCAATGGTGACTGCGGTTTACACATCGCACCATGAGATTCAGGAAAAGCGCTGGTGGACTCGAGTACTTAACGCAATGCTATCCAAGTGATAAAGGTGAGTTTCATCCGAGAAGAATCATCAAATCCTGTAAATTTTTAGAAAGAAATTTCAGTCCAAACCGAATGGGTGAAGCAAGTGTCTCAAGGTAGTCCAATAATTCTGCGTGCATGGAAGGTCTTCGGTAATACCAGGGACACATGATGACAGCCGCAGGCGAAGGCGAGCGTTGACCCCATTTTCGACATAAGTTCGAGTCTGCGCTGGACCATGCCGAGCGTTAGCTGAGGTATGATATCTATTGGGAGCGAAACATATTGTGGATAAAATTGAATCCCTCCAAGATATTTGTCTCGGTTCTCATGGCCGACAGAGAGAAGTGAAGGTAGACCATACGAACCAAAAGATTCCATCAAGCTAAAATATTCTCCTTGCCATGGAAGTCAGAAAAAAAACATATTGTCAAGGTTGGTGGAAAGTCCATGGCGGGAGTTGGAAGGTGGAATATCGTTTGAGGGTGGGTCATAACTACCGGGGGTGTGATATAGTATGCCACGATTTGGTTACGAGATGTTCCTCCGACTCATTCTATGACAGAAGGAAGTTGGCCCGATGCTCATTCTCCAAGTCAGTCAGGGAGTTTTGCATATCTATGTAAGTGGGCAATTGAATACCAGCAGTTTAGGAGCGAGTAAATCTCTTCAACAGGATAACATTTTCAAGGCCAGTATAGTCATATCACAAATATTTTGGTCTAACTGAAGAGTGTTGACCAAAACGAATTTGAGAGATTGCAACCACGAGCAATCAACGAAATAGACCACAGTCATTTACGGTAGAACTGTGGACCAAATATCAGCAAACGACCGAGACGAAAAAGATGAGCACACACATTACGCCGGAAGTTGAACCATAGAGATAAACATCCTCTGTCGAAGCTGCTCCGGAATCCGCTGTTATTTTGAACTATAAGGACGGGGGGTAGGAGATCGCCGACGATGAAAGACCATACCGTTTGTGTGAAAATTCCCATTCGCGGTTGACTATACGGAAAGCGATGTCTTCATAAGGGGGACCTGCACTGAAGTGCAAAAGGACAGTCTCGTCGTTTCCTGGTTCCTTGACAATCTTATAGGTCGGTGCCTTTGACTTGTCGATGAGATCGGGATAGAAGATATTAAACTAAAAGCAAGGTTGGTCGATTTCGTGAGACATGCAATTCGACATACTTTGTATCCTTGGACAACCTTCGGGGGAGGATTATCCGTGCTGTAAGGAAAATAAGCAGGGAACGCGAAAGGTAAGGTGGTCACTTACTCATAATGCGTTTGATTATATTTGTTCCATTCATAACCGGTGTGGACACGGTTGAAATATCTTGGTTTACGCGGTCTATACTTATCTTCCCAATTATAACTCGTTGGATTGGCGATGTTTTCTTCAAGATTGAATAATTCTTCTTCTTCATCCAAATCTTTTTCAGCTTCTGCCCTGTAAAGAGCTTCAGAGGCCAGGTCGGCACCGCTGGCAGCTTCTTCGTTCTGAACTTCGACCGTCTCAGGCTGTGAAATTTTCGGAACGAATCGAGAGGCGGCCACAGCGTGACGCTGTTGGAACTGCACAAGCAATGTTGAGAACAGGAAAATGAGATTACTTTTCGCTTACTAGTGCTTGACGATCATCAACGTCGAGAACGATGTCAATTTCTCGTTCATCCGTGGAAAGTTTCGTGATATCGATCAGAGGAGGGGTCATGGCGCGGTCGTACATTTCCATCTCTTCAGCTGGAATAACTTCTTCGACCAGCTCAGTTTCAGCAGTGACATCTTGGGCGGTCCTTCTTGATGCTGTTCGAGCAACACCTGCTAACAATTCTTCTTGAGCTTGCAAGGCTTCGTCGCGCTGACGTTTTCTCAATTGTTCAAGTCGGTTTCGAACGACTACTTCATGGAGGCTCTTCAATTTGGCCTTGAAAAGGGCGTTAAAAGGCCGGATTCGAACCACGTTGTTGTCAAAATGATCACACACCTTCGCTTTCCAAACCAGCAATTTCTTCAGCAACCCCTCCCAATAATCGGTATCAACAGGTTCTAAGCTGGTAAGCTTTTGTTGTACCCCTCTTTGAAGCTCGACAAGATCATCATAGGTTTTACCAGAAAGCAAGGCGGTAATGTCGCTTTCCACTGCTGCTGCAGCCTCGACACCCATACGTTCATTGGTTTCAATTCGGTCTAAACGGTCCTTACAGATAACCATCATATTCTAATGCTTTATTTTAGTAAAGTTGGTGGTAGCTTTAGGGAAGTGGACCTACTGTCCAGAAGTCTATGTTGACTTCAGATGCTTCAAGCGCAAGATAGTGTTCAATATCATCATGCAGTTCGTGAGTCTGCTCGGATGACAGGTTCTAACCAAAATATTATTACAAAGTAAATATACGGTGTTAAATTTAGCGCTCACATCAAATATGTTGTAGGGTTCATCCAAGTCAATCTCAAGACCAGCGTCCTCATCCTCTTCTTCTTTGTCACCTGCTTCCATAGGTGGGTTGACGTACTTCAAGTTCAAAGCCAGAAAGTCGATAGCTTTTGCGCGTTTCTCCTTGATACGAATGGCTGCCCTTCTTCGTTCTTGCTCCAGCTGGAAGTCACCATCCTTAGACAACCATTCTGACATCTGTGCAGATTCTTGCAACCTCGACATCCTTAACTCTTCTTCCTCTCGCAACCTGGCCTCGACCTCTCTTTCAGCCCTGCGGCGATTCAGACGTTCCAACTCTTCTTTGGCTTCTTGACGTCGCAAGGCATCTTTTCTCTGGGCTTCTGCCAGAGTGAGGCCTTTCTTTCTATCCATTTCGTTCTTTTTGTGCCAGTTGAATTGCTGGCTAAGGTTGACGTCATGAAATGGGTTGTCGGTTGCGCTGTATATGCTGAGTTCAGCCACGCGTCGGGCTTCCTCTTCTTCCCGTATCCGCTTCTTTTCTGCTTTTCTTGCTTTTCTCTCTTCTGACTTATCCCGTTTTCTCCTGTAAAATTATGTCAGGAGCGGCTAAAGGGTCATGTTGTCGGAATCGTACTTCTTTTCCTTGCGGTCACCATCTCTACTTCGGCTTCGGTCCCTCTTATGGCGACGCGAGTCCCTTTCTCTCTCTCTGCTTTTACTATGACTTCTCGTTTGCTGTGATTTGTAATCTTCGTCTTTGGTCCTTTCTTGATGTTGTGAGACACGAGAATGCTTTTCGAGATAAGGATCAACTTCATTACGTCTTACGGGAGGAGAGGGGGACCGTGACCGTCGAGGCATTGGATAGAGTAGAGCTCTAAGGAGCGTTTCGGGAGAGGAAGTATTGAATACTAGATTGCCAAGCTCGGTCGCCTAAGTATTTGGATTGGAAGGTTAAAGTCAATCATGCTACACAAGAACAAGCAGTGAGTATCCGATTCGGGCGTTTGGGTATCATGAATCGCCTCGAATGTTTAAACGCCCTGGTCAACTACTCTCGGGAAATACTATCTAGACCTCGTCATCCATTACCTCGATCTAGACTCTACTGAATTTTCACGATACCCTTCATGATTTGGTCACGGAACATGAAACCCCTTACCATCGCCTTCCGGCAGGCAGGATCAAATACCAGGACTCGGACTGTGCGCACTCAACCTAGAGATAGTGAACTGCAATACGGCGACCAAGACCTTTCCCATTATCCCCCGGGGTTTGGAGTTGCAACTCCGCGCGAGGTACATATGGCACTGTCTCCGTTTACCGTGACTTCAACCACTAAGATACCCGTCCGGACAAGCTCGTAGAATATCTCAATCAGTTTGTCATCGGTCAGGAAAAGGCCAAGAAGGTTCTTTCTGTCGCGTACGTGTCTCTAGTTCGCGTAGTGGGCATCGATTCAACTCCATTGTTTAATTAGCGTGTTCAATCATTATAACCGCGTTCGGGCAAACCTTGGCTATTTTGAGCCGGAGGTGCTTGGCTCATTCGACGGGATTGATCCCATATCCTCGGAGACAGGTCAGCGTGAGTCCTTTACCAGGTTTGCCTTTTTCTTGATCTAAAATGAGGTCGTGGACAGAGAGACCAGGTGTTTCTACGGCTCGCTTAAGTCCACTACGCAAGAAACCATTGCCCTTGTCATTGCGTGGACGTGAGAAGCCACCATTATTTGAAAAGAGCAACGTTCTGGTATTGTACGTGTCCCGCCGTTATCTTCCCCGGGCAGTTATTGACTTGACTTGAACCGTCCGCAGAGGCCCAACGGGATCCGGTAGGGCTTGTGAATTGTCGGAGTCCACGTCGCATACTCACCGGCCCCACTCCAATACTTAGGTAAAACTTTACTTGCTCGAACTTTGGCCAAGGTCCTCGATGTACCATTCTCGGTTAGCGATGCTACATCATTCACACAGGCGAGTCTTTGGGTTATCTTTAATATTCTTATTGACTCAAAAATATTAGGCAGGCTGTAGGTTCATAACACCAATAAACCGAAGTCTATCTGACCACTACTTCGTCCAGACGTAGGTGAAGATGTCGACATGGCCATACAACGGCTGGTATATATATATTTATTCATTCACTATGCGAATTCGTTAATGTCCTTCAGCTTCAAGCTGCCAATTGGGATCCTTTAAAGGCGAGGTAATCCTTTCACACAGCCTACTTCTCCCTCCTAGTTGAAGCATTCGTGTGACAGTACAGGTATCGTTTACATCGACGAAGTCGACAAAATCGCAAGGCGAACAAGTTCCGGAACTGAAGGCTCCAGGGATGTCGGCGGAGAGGGTGTCCAACAGGCTCTTTTGCGGATGATGGAAGGTTCAGTGGTGAGCGTTCAAGCAAAGGGGGGTGGATCTGTGGATATCCCCCCTCAGAATCTTGACCCCAACTCAAGAGGGGGACAACGCGCGCCAAATATTGCCGCACGTATGTCATATTTTACGGGACCGATCATGATCTCACCCGACCTTCCAGCAAAGGCAGATGTGTACCATATCGACACTTCCAATGTCTTGTTCATTTTGAGCGGAGCATTCGTAGGGTTGGACAAGATAATTAAACAGCGTGTAGCGAAAGGCGTGAGTCCCACCTGATTCAAACATCCTGTAAAACTTTCCCTTATATCATCCCCAGTCTATCGGCTTCACCGCCAACCTGGCCTCGGAAACGTCACTTCCCTTTTTTACCTCCAACCGCAAGGTTCAACCGAATCCTTTGGATCTCGTGGAAACATCTGGTGAGGAGACAGGATTTATACCAGTTTGATGATTTTAAACAACCTACTTTCCAGATCTGGTCAAATATGGGTAGATTCAAAGTTCCCTTTTTTCACAATGTCTACTGATGACTCTGGATAGATTTATCCCTGAATTCATTTCTCGCCTTCCATCCATAACGACGCTGACACCTCTAACTATCTCAGACCTTCGACGCATCTTAACTGAAGTCAAAGGTTCCCTGGTGTCGCAATACATGTCGTTATTTGGGTATTCTGGTGTCGAAATTCGGTTTACCAGTGCTGCGCTTGATGAGATATGTAAGAAAGCTTTCGAACGTGGAGGAGGAGCTCGTGGACTGCGGGGGATCATGGTAAGGATTTTCGCACCGAAGTATGTCTCATTTGACCAAAAAAACTTATCGCAGGAAAATCTACTGCTAGAGCCAATGTACGAAGTACCGTAAGTGAACTGAGAGCATTTTGGACCTTTGCGATTCTGAGCACAGAGTATGTTCATTTCAGAGGTTCGGTGAGCCTCAACAACTTCAGTGGGTATTGCACTTCAACTAATTTTTTTTTATTACCTCAAAGGATGTCCTTCATGTTCTCATTACAGTTGATATGGTCAATGGCATTACTCCAGCTGGGTACTGGAAAAGGGGCCAAGCTGCTGAATTCTGGGAAGCATGGGCCACTGAAGAAGGAGCGTATTCAAAGAAGTTGTTATGAAAGTTTTGCTCATTTACGACTGCTTTCACGTGGGGTGGACATCTCGAAACATCGTTATATATCAGTAGATCTGTAGTAATAGTTCAATGGTCTGTTGTAGTGTCCTTGATTCGCCATGGTCGGCAAAAATCTACAGGTATGGCACGATGGGAAGTAAGAGAAATGTTTAAAGACAGCTTATGATTCTCCGTATTGAAATGCGAGGTTCGCGAATGAGAAAATGGGAAAGTAAGAGAGGAGCGAGAAATATTTCGGCGATTTACTCTTGTTTCTCTTCCTCCTTTTTCGCTTCATCTATCTGTTCTTTCGCTTCCTCCTTGTTCTCCCCTTCTTCCTTCTTGATTTCTGCTTCCTCCTTGATTCCTGCTTCCTCTTTGTTCTCTGCTTCCTTCTCCTCGACTTTCTCTTCACTGCCTTGCTCGGGTTTGCTTAGGGAGATGTTTTTCTTCTGTCCATCCTCAAACGCCGTCTTGAACAATGCTGCATCTAGGTGGGGGGAATCAGATTAATTTCCATGGAATGTCATGAGGCTGGTAATACGACTTACTCTCTGGGTTGGCGAAGCGGATGGCGAGCGTCTCCGCAGTCGGGGGTTGCTCAGAGTAATCAGCAGTCACCTTCCAAACCCAACTCCTATCAGAGCCAACGTTTGGTTGCAACCTCATATCCCCACTGACTATTGAAAGGGAGTTCGAAACCATAGTGGCTAAAAAGGAATTTCATTGTACTCACTAACATGATTCGCGCAGACTTTCAAAGTTTTGTCGCGTCTCATCACGAGCCGGACTTTCTTGGACTCCTTATGCGAGAGCAGGCGAACATCGCCGGTTCCACGTTCCTTCCATTCAGTGGAGTCTCCGTCGAATCGGAAGAGCTTTGCGCGCCTTTTAAATGGAGGTGCCTTCGTTAGTTTGATTTATCGCGATCGTGTTGATTAGACGAACGCACATCTTGAAAAGAACCTCCTCATCTTCCTCGTGTGTTTTCGTGTCAACTTGTTCTGTGAGCTTGATTACAGGTTCGAAATGAACATCGACCTCCTCTTCCTAGTTAAACGAGAAGAATTCGTCAGACGAGAACCCCGCAAGATCTAATCAAACAGCGGCTCCGTGATCAGATAAGAGGATATGATGGTACGTACTCTGGGCACAAGAGCGTTAGCAGATTCAGCCATGATGTAGAGAGGATTGTGTTCAACGTGAATCAAGGAGAAGGAGAGTTGCAATCGTAGCCGTCCAGAAAATATTGCCATGATAGGAAATGGACCCCGGAACGGCGGAACCCAGGCCGGGGTCCCTTTCTGTTGTGTCGCGTGTCGCCTCGTCAACAGCAAAAATCATCACAATGCCGCGACCATATACCCCCTTTTTCCTTTTTTCATGTCTAACAGCTGTCCTCATTCTACCTACCTTCGTTCTTGCGCACCTCATCGAAATTCCTGCTGGTAAAAAAGACTGTTTTTTTGAAGATCTGCATGTCCACGACAAGGTCTCAGTATTCCGCTGTGTTCACAAAATATTCTTGCCTGACTCTTCCTGACACTCTAGATGACTGTGACCTATCAGGTTGGCGATGGCGGCCACCTAGATATAGACTTTTGGGTAGCCACTTTCCTCTGCCAATTTGTGGTTTGTCTCACACCATCCAGTTGTCGGACCCAACAGGGAAGGTGCTTGGGAAACAAATCAGACAGTCCACTGGCCAAATAGCTATCACTGCAGAGAAAGACGGGCGACATGAATATTGCTTCTCCAATCAAATGAGCGCTATTGCAGACAAGACGGTTAGGTGTGTACAACTCTTCCTATTATGCTTCCTACACTTACTCCTTCACAAACAGCTTCAATGTCCATGGTGTCATCTATGTTTCAGGAGACGGTTTGTCCCGCGTCCTCAGCCAACATAGCAAACACTTACGTTGTCCTTTGTAGACGTTGTTGCTCCCATTGAACGAGAAGTTCGACGACTGGCCTCTGGTTTGGTTTCAGTGAAGGATGAGCAAGAGTACATTGTGGTCAGAGAAAGGGCGCACAGAAACACCGCAGAATCTACGAATGCACGAGTTAAGTGGTGGTCAGTTTTGCAAGCTATCGTTCTCTTTTCTGTGGTGGCTTGGCAAGTATATTACTTGAAGGTGTGTAATCTGGAATCTTTCCCCACCTGTTAGACTTACGACTTATTCTTTCTAGTCCTTCTTCGAAGTAAAACGTGTAATTTAGCACCACTATCTTTATTTTATGCTCCCGAAAATTCAGAACACAGGCATAAGCGTGCGGCTACTTGAGGCGTCAAAGGTCTCAACGCTCAGCGTCCAACAAGGAAGAGATATACTTGAATACAATTAGCCCTTGTGCAACATCCTATGGGTATACAGGAATAGAGTTACAGTTGTCGGGACGGAAAGCTGGAAACATAAACGAATATTACATAACAATGTACGAGGGTAGAGCACAGACGATAAACGACTGACACACATACAACTACACAGGCTGTCCCAGAATACACTGTATGTGGGGGACAACCTGAAATAAAATGGGTAGATCTCCTCAACGCCACGTCGGTTTGAACGATTTGTTAGGGTTTAAATCTCCACTCGTGTTTGGATCGAACACAAGTGACAGATTTGCCACGCTCACGGACCCGCCAGTCTTAATTCGCAATAAGCCTGCGGTGGTTGACCGAGTCAACGATGATCTCTTTGACCGTTTCGCTGGACTGGCTGATATGAGAAGGCGGCGGGCGCTGCCTTTTCCCGCGTCCTCCCCAGTTTGCGGAGAGATTTGCGGGATCATGCTGGATCGTCGTCTGCCCTTTTCATTGCGCACAGGTCCAATGTTTGATCGGCGTCTGCCAGAACTCTTGCTAGTCGAGGCTAGAAGTGCACTGGCCTTCCCAGTGGAAGGTGCCCGCCTATTAGGAGAGCTTGAGTTATGGTCGCGAACTTTGGGAACATGGAGGTTTCCATCGCTGGACGAGTCATCAGATCCCATTCGGTTGAGGTTCATATCGGACAGAGGATAACCACGAATTTCTGCAGCATTCTCGTCGTCTTCTCTAAGGCTCCCCAGAGCAGAAGGTTTTGACTTGGATTTGAGGAAGCTAGGGTCCAAACGACTGGGTCGGGACCGTTTTGTTGAAGTTCGAGATAGGATCGAGGAACTCAGCTGTGTGGAAGAGACCGATGTCGATGAAGAGAGGAAACTTATGCTGACACTGTCGTCAGTTTTTTCGTTATCATCTTCCCATTCACTCTCAGAACCCATTGAAGATGAACACCTTTGCAAGGGAGAAGGTGCCCTCGCTGATGGCTTGACAGTGGTAGACTCCGCAGGACTCGGGGGAATTACCTGGAGGGTGATCGTGGACGAGACTTTGCTACCACCATCGTCAATATCGCCTCGCCCGGCTTCATCTCGCCATTGCACATTTTTGGTGGACTTTTGGCCCTTCTTCTCCTTCTCTGGAGCCCTTCGATATGGTTGCGAGACGAGACTAGAACGCAATGATTTTCGGGGTGACTTGTGGGGTCGACGAGGGGGAGATGCGGAGATGGACATATTCCCGTATGTCGATGAGCGACGAGAACCAGCTGACCGAGCGGTTTGTTGAAGAACGGCAGGGCCCGAAGTAACGCGTCTGCCAAAATTCGCGCCATAATTCTGGAAATCGTCGAACACTGATGGTTCGAAGTGGTCCTTCAAGTTGTAAGATTCTGTTGAATGGCCGAGCAGTTTCCTGAAGACTTCATCGTTCTTTTCCCTCATGTTGTCTAATGTAATCGCTATCTTTTTGGCTATGAAGCCCACGTCATCCCCTTCATCGATCGAGGCGTTAAGAGCGTTTGCGGCTTCGCCAACCATTATGGTGCACCGTCCAAGCATGCCGACGATTTTCACCATGACGTCTGCCATGTCTGCCACTGCATTTCGCATTGCATCGCGTTCGCTCTCAGCTTTCAGTTGCTCCATCATGGCCTTTTTGCAGGAAGTCTCGAGTTTAATGTTCTCGAAGCTGACTTCGTCCAATTTCTCTGATTTCCTTTCCGAGACTGCACGCATCGTAGCGTCAAACATTGCCGTGGAATTTGAAGAGCGCTGAATGCGCGTATTCAAAGCAGAGCCAGGTTTGATGACGTCTTCTTCTGGACCAGCCAATGCTTGAAGCAATGCGCGTTCGGCTTGGGAGGCGCTTGATTGACCTTCAAGATTAAGCTCTCCGATACGTGTCTGGATTGCATCCAGTTTGCATTTCGCTATTGACATCTTGCCGGAACACGTCGCACCGTCGACGATGGATGACTTCGTTTGCTCCACCTTCGTCCGGATGTCAGTACGCGCCCTTTCCACCTCTGCCCTCATCTCCGCTTTCTTGCGCGCTTGGATTTCTTGCTCGGATCCCCTTCTTCCTGCCAACTTTTCCTTCAATTCGGCGATCTCTAGGTTCAGTCTGTTAATAGCTTCAACGTAACGCCCAACATGGCGATCTACGTTCACAACATTTCGCGTTACGACCTTGGTCTTGATCTTGGTGGCTCGCTCGGCATATACAAGGGTGTTGTGGGTGTCGTCGAAATGGTTGGAAGTTGGAGCGACACAAACGATCATCACCGTCTTGCAATTACCGCCAAGAGAGAATTTGAGCAAGCGGGTCAGCTTGCTGTTTCGATATGGCACATGACGAATCGCACCGCCGCTCTCGCACAAAGCGTTGATGCAATTTCCGAGTGCCAAAAGCGATTTATTGATGTTGGCACCTTCAACCATTCGTTGACCCATGTTTGTTGTCGCCGCTGCGCGTTCGCTTCCAGCAAGATCAATGATTGAAAGTGTAGCCATGGTCCTTTGCTCTGTGATAGCAGCAGTACGGGGGGATTGTGTAACGTGAACCTGGAGTACTGCATGGGACCGAGAACTCGTTTCATTGGCATGCGTAGGACTCTGCGTTCGCCTCATGTTGCCTTGTAGAACGATTTCCTTGACTTCCTCTGCCGTACGTGGTTTCAGCTCAACCAGGCCAACCACCTTTACAGTCTTATCCTCGCGTATGGAAAGGCCTCCTCGTTGGGTCGCTGATCCAGGTTCGGCGAGTAAGTCCCGAATTTCTTCGTTGTAGATTTCCAAAAAGGTCACCATAACTTCAACGTTCCACTCATCTGACCTATCTTCAATTCTTTGAAACAAGTCGGCCATAGTTAAATATATGATCCCAGGGTCGATGTCAGTCCCACTGATGGTATGGGTTTTGCCGCATCCTGTGGCCTAGAAGGTGGTTGCGTCAGTGCGGGAGTACAGTCACGGAGGGTATATTTGCAAAACATACCCCATATGCAAATACAGTTGCGTTGTAACCATCCAAAAGACCCTTGAGTAAAGGTTGCGTTGTGGCTTCATAGACATCTCCCTGTCGAGCTTCGTGGCCGAAAACGCGATCAAACATAAAACGCTTGTCTTTGTATCGCTTGGTGCCAGGAGGTAGGAATCCTCGTTCCATGAAAGCCTTCGCTCGATCTTTCTCGTCGGGGTCGAACGTAAGAATCCGGTCATCGACGATTTGAACAATGTCTCGCAAGGTGGCCGTATTGACGACCTTTCCCGGTGTTGACAGGGCACCGTCTCCTCTGATAGTTGTGTCATAGCATATCTCAGGAAGGCGCGCTGCTTCCCATGTCGTTGGTGGTCGCACTCGAACTATCGACAAGTCAGTCATCCGGACCAGAGCAACAAAAGGGTTGATTGCACCTGCGACGGTGATGGAGCCTGCGGCAACCATTATTCAAGGTTTTGAGAGTATATATCTCCTCTATGTGTTCCAGTCCGCGAGGGAGCGTCGTCGTCAATTTGAATGAGGGCGAGAAGGAAAGCACGTCGCATGGCAAACTCAACCATCAGCGTGTTTACATCACGTGCTCGCGTATATCAAATCTTATCTCTTTCCATTTTATATTATTTTTTCTTTCACACTACCTCCATTTCTATGTCCATCTCTATCAACTCTCCTGCAGATTTTCATGTCCACCTCCGACAAGGTGCAATATCGGAGCTCATCACCCCCCATGTGCGCAAAGGGGGGTTCGGGCTTGCATATGTGATGGTGGGCTGCTTTCCAAGATTCAAATCATCTCAGAGCTGAAATCCACGAAAGCCCAATTTAAGACCACCTATCACAACAACAGAACGAGCCTTAAAGTATAAGACCGAGCTAGAAAAGATCGATCCAAATGTTGAATACTTGATGACGTTATATCTCTCCCCGGAGTTATCGCCTGAGGAAATCAGGAAAGCTAAGAAAGCTGGAATCGTCGGTATGGCGCACCTTTCTTTTCCGCCAATTTCTCTCTGAGATACGTGGTATTAGGTGTCAAGTCCTATCCTAGAGGTGTCACCACTAACTCGGATGGAGGCATTGAATCATATGAATTTTACTATCCAATATTCGAAGCAATGGAAAAGGTCGACATGGTCCTCAATCTCCATGGAGAAGTTCCATCCGACCCCAATGCAGCAAGTGTCAACTCTACCCTGCCTCATCGTGAAACTGAGCTATTTGATAGAACATTCATGTCCTCAACGCAGAACCCACCTTCTTGCCTCATCTCTTTAAACTGCATGCTGCCTTCCCAAAATTGCGCATCGTCCTTGAGCATGCGACAACAAGAGCAGCTGTCGAGGCTGTGAAGCAATGTGGGCCGACGGTTGCTTGTACAATCACAGCACATCATTTGTCCCTTACCGTTGATGATTGGGCTGGTCAGTCCTGGAATTTCTGCAAACCGGTGGCAAAGTATCCCGACGATAGACAGGCTCTGAGAGACGTCGTAAAGGAAGGCAAATCAACATTCCTTCCAAATTTAACCTGAAAATATTCAATTCATCTATTTGTAGGACACCCTCGTTTTTTCCTCGGCTCTGATTCAGCTCCTCATCCCCCGCACACAAAATCTACAAGCACACCTACCCATGCATGTGCTGCTGGCGTTTACACGTCTCCCATTCTGCTTCCACTTGTGGCACAACTCCTAGAGTCCTTCGATGCACTCGAAAATATTGGGCTGTTTGTTAGTGGCCATGGAAGAAGTTTCTACAAGATCCCCATTGAGAATCAGAAGGTTGGGACCAAAGCTGTGAGTTTGAGAAGGGCGCCCGCTGGCAGCGTCGTCGATGAGAAATATGTGTCTGGAACTGAAAGTCTAGTGCCTTTCTGGGCTGGAAAAGAAATTGGATGGGAAATTGTCGAGCAGTAGATAAATTGGAATTGTGAATTAAATCGATGCAACGGAATGGACAAACTGGAAAACAATAAACTCTAACCAGTCGCAAAAATTCGTGTATTGGACTTCACAATTTGTATACCTGATCCGAAGAGTAACCCATGCTTCCAAGGATGCCACTGACGGGGCCTTGAGAGAGATTGCGGCCGTATGGACCAGCAATAGCGCCTATCATGCTTTGGAAAAGTCAG
>Ga0307517_10000251_pt1 | contig 91855 bp, 112 predicted proteins | sample 23_EM_MG_FD_194515 | JGI IMG/M metagenome (GOLD analysis project Ga0307517, IMG submission 194515) | Populus trichocarpa ectomycorrhiza microbial communities from riparian zone in the Pacific Northwest, United States - 23_EM | ecosystem: Host-associated > Plants > Roots > Unclassified | place...
GCACACACACCAAGGGTGGCCAACCACCTGCATCGGTGAGAATTTTTGTTTTTGCATCGTTTTTTCTTGCGATTAAATGGACGATTTCTAGTGTAACCCTGGCTCAGATGCTATACGTGTCAAATACGTCTCCAAGTATTGGTTGTATGGTAGTAGCATTACCCTTTAGTAGAGCTGTTACAGTTCAGACGATTACCCAACGATTACCCAGATTTTTTTTTTTCCGCTGACGAGACGATGCTTGTAGAAAGGACTCTCAGTAGCTTACATACCATTTTGACACTTCAAATTATTTTGATTTCTATACCAAAGTGCTGTCGGTATTTACTCAAGTAACCGAATGAGTTACGTAAGAGGTAGGAACTTGTGTTCGCGATCCTTGATATAATGGCACTAAACACGAAACATGTACTAGTGTCACAGAAATTGATATAATGCTGTCTTTTGTCCGACAGACAATAAAACGGAGAAGAATAAGGGAGCCGAGCTTAAGCAGGTTGGTTCGACTTTGGTGGCTGCCGAATCGTACCATTAAATTCCATTGGTCATGTTATAAATAGCTCATTGAAATTTCCTCCTATATATAATATAAAACATCTCCTTACTTGTCGACCCACCTCTTTCTCTCGAAAACATGACAATCCCCGTCGCTGCTTCCGTCCTCGTCGAATCTCCTCGTCCCAAGGATGTTGGTGTCATAGCCATGGAGGTCTATTTCCCTCGTCGTGTGAGTTTATGCCCACTCTCACCCCCTCGTGCTAATCTTCGTCGTAGTGCGTCTCCGAAAGTGACCTTGAAGAGTTCGACGGTGTTTCCAAAGGAAAGTATACCATTGGTCTCGGACAAGAATACATGGCTTGGCCGGATGACCGCGAGGATATCAACTCTTTCGCCTTGAACGGTGAGCGTTTTTTTTTCCCGCAGAAAACGATGTCAGTTACTAAACATCCCCTTCCTCTGTCAGCTGTTTCCGGTCTCCTCGAAAAGTACAACATTGACCCCAAATCCATTGGTCGAATTGACGTTGGTACTGAAACTATCATCGACAAATCCAAGTCTGTCAAGTCTACGCTCATGGACCTTTTCGCCGACTGTGGCAACTTTGATATCGAGGGTATCGATTCAAAGAATGCTTGCTATGGTGGAACGGCCGCCCTCTTCAATGCCATTAACTGGATTGAATCTAATTCTTGGGATGGTCGCAATGCTATTGTCGTATGCGGTGATATCGCTGTATACGCCGAGGGTCCCGCTCGACCTGCTGGAGGTGCTGGAGCATGTGCCATGCTTATTGGACCCAACGCTCCTGTTGTTTTCGATCGTGAGCCCTTTTGTCCTCTTTGTTTATTATGCCCAATTGTGACGAAATTTAAAATAGCCATCCATGCCTCATATATGGCCAATACATACGACTTTTACAAGCCGAATCTCTCTTCGGAATATCCAGAAGTCGACGGCCCTGTTTCCGTCGTCACTTATGTCGCTGCTCTGGATGCTGCCTACAGTGTCTTCAAGGAGAAAGTTGCTAAGCTCTCTAAGCGTGCTCAACAATCCGTGGAGAAAACGCACGATGAGCTTTTCTCTCTCGAAGACGTAGACTACGCCATCTTCCACAGTCCTTATGGCAAGCAAGCTATTAAAGGACACGCTCGTATGGTGTTCAACGATTTCATCAACAATCCCAATGACCCTCGATTCGCCAACATTCCCGATGCCGATAATCTTATGAAGATCAGCCGCTCTTCTTCACTCACAGACAAGAATGTCGAGAAAGTGTTCGTCACCGCCTCCAAATCCTCTTTCTCGAAGAAGACGGACCCTGCCATGGCTTGCTCGAAACGCCTGGGCAATATGTACACTGCTTCATTGTACGGTTGTCTTGCCTCTCTTCTCTCTACCGTCGATTCCCAAACCCTCCTTGGCAAGCGCGTCAGCTTGTTCGCCTTCGGCAGTGGTTGTGCTGCATCTTTCTTCACTTTGAGAGTGAAGGGTGACACTTCCACTTTGAGGGAGAAGATGGACCTGACCGATAGACTTGGTCAAATGAAGGTTGTACCACCTCAAGAATTTGTCAGTGCACTTCTTGTATGTCCCTACTTTTTCTCTCTCCTGTAGAATTCCGCTCATTGAATTGTATAGCTCCGCGAGAAGAACCACAATGCCGTCAATTACACGCCCGAAGGCTCGGTCGATGACATCTGGCCAGGCGCTTACTACCTCGACCATGTCGACTCCAAGTATAGACGCAAGTACTTGCGTGCGCCATTGGCCGCTTGAATGACTTATGGGCTCTTGTTTATCCTTTTTCATTCTCGATGGCATGCTGTTTACTGCGATTTCCTCTGCCTTAAAGTCTTTCGTATTTACATATGCAGGGGTGGATTTTTTTTTTTGCATATTCAACATAGATTGCAAGTCAATTATTACTTGTCTTTGATACGGTCCGGTCCATCAAATTGTCATGAATTCAACGAGTCAACTGGAGAAACGACGACTAAGAACATCTTCTGGAAAGCTTCCTTCTTCAAATATCGCGTCTCTTGCTGCCAACCACCCGTTCACTCAACAGGTATTGTGCGTTCAAAATCCTATCCACAAGGCTAACTAAATCTGAGGGCAGCTCGACGTTGTGTTTCCGTCCAACCTCTATCTGCTTGAAGCTCTGCAAAAGCTCGAAACATTTTATCGGAAAGGAAAGGTTAGACTTTATGACGTAGTGAACGACGGAGAGTCGACTTCACTTGGAGAGCAAGGGTTTGCACCTTTATTGTTTTCACTTTTTCCCTCATTTGACAGGTTTTTAGCAATCTATTGCTCGTGAGCCATTCTCAGCATGAAGACGATGTGTGGTGCATTGACCCCCGCGCCCATCTCACTGTATGCGCGTCAAAAGTGACTTATGAACGTCTCGGTTTGGTTGGGCAAAAACTGCCTTTCAAAAATCAATCAGAGTATCACAGTACGCACGATCGACAGTCCCAAATTTCCAAATTTCCTTCTCTAACGTTTGGTGATTAGTGATTGATATCCCATTAAGAAAGAATGCTCTTTCACCGAAAAATCTTGACAAGGTCAAATCTGCTCTCCTAAGGTGGGAAGAATGGCGGAGAGGTGAATCGGGAAGCGAATCTTACTGGGATGTGCTGTATTGTTTTCGAGGTGGGGTCCTATCTCCAACATCCTTTTGTTGGCCAACGATTTGTTTTTATTGTATTGAAACCTTTATTCTTTGAAGATACAGATATATCCCCGCGAGTTTCGTTCCATATTAAAGAAGAACAAACTCGCACAGTAAATTGTCGGAAAAAGGAGATGGACAATGTGCATATTCCACATATTTCTTTGCATGGTCCTACAAACAATGACCCCGACGCCGCCGACGACTGGTCCCAATACGTGCAGAGTATCTTCGAATGGGTCGGTATGGCTTGTCTTGGGGCACAACGGTGAGGCTGAGATTTATACCGCTTTTCACCAAGGCGCATCCCAGTTACCACAATTCTTTTTGTTCCATCCACTTCACATTATTGAAATGATGCTGAACTGGTTCGACCGATTATGTTTGTATTGTAGGCTCCATGCGAACGACCGTGTCGATTCATTTGTTGCAGTTTATGATCCGCCTGCCCCTTCCTACGTCGGAAAGATAACGCATCTTCAGTGGAAAGGCCTGCTTTCTCCAGAATTTGTAAAGCAGGTGCTGGATCTAATCATGTAAGTGCACACATTGGATATAACTCGTTTTTAAATTTCTCAATTCCTTGTTTTGTAGCTCATCAGCACATGAGCTTTCATTTGCTGGTGTAACCTCCCATGCATTGACTCGTTGTCCAGTATCGTATATCCCTTCTAGACAAGCAGAATCGGGGGAGGTATTTCATCCAAGGGTGCCATTGAAATTACCAAAAGAAGACGGCGAAGATACCTGGTCACTTTTGCTGGAATTTTCGAAGACTTGCTCCGTCAAAGAGGTTAAATGGTGTTTGATGGAAAGTCTTGGGCAGTCGGATAACCGTTGGGGATAACGAAATCTCATTTTAAAGAGTATGTGGTTAGTCACTGCGCCAAACGTATAATTTTAAATTTTAAATAAGCACATCTCCTCTGATAAAGATTCAAGTGTTTATGGAAATCTACTCCGCGAGCAGGTTTCAAAAGCAAGACACATGTTTTTGTGTTCTTGAAGGTTCAATGATCAATTCACGATCCCCAGGTTGCAAATGTCCCGAGGTTGATGAGCATGTCATAAATGTTGGGAGGTACTATAGGGATGGACTGGAGAGCGTAAAGTACAAATGTAGCTGAGTAACATAGCACTAGGTGCAAAATTTTGGTTGGTTATAGGAAGCATAAGAAATGGATGGATTTGGAAGGAGCTCTAATCAACAATGAAGAACACTCAGGTATTGCACTGGGAGGAAAAGTAGAATAAGCAGGCCTACATAGATATAAGTGAAACGAACTCTACGATGGCAACTGTTTGTAATGGGGGGGATTGGAGGCGAATTAGGAATGTCCAAGCAGACTTTTAAAGGTGATCACAAAGTCATGACCCGATGTCCATTCAAACGACAGCACTTGGAACGTGGATAGCAGAAGGGGTTTCACGGCGAGTGAAAACACTGCCGCGAATAATGGTTGGACTAGTCGGGAGAGCAGGAATCGGGTGGTTCTGCCATGAATAAAACCGAGGAGTGGCCGTGGGGGGCGGTGAAGGGGTAAGCATCTGACTCTGAAGACTGAGAGGAGTAGCCTGCGGGGGTGGAGTCATGGGAAGAGACTCAGGGAAAGGGGAACGCGTCGCGGGCATGATCTGGATGCGCGATGCGTCGATTGGAATGATGTTGACCGTCCTTCTGAGTGGGAGGGATGGCGGAGGATCGATACGATTTCTCTGCTCCTCGATGTCTGGAGTGGGCTCGCGGAAGGAAAGTGGAGGAATGAATGGTGGATTGTCCAATGTATCTGGGCTCTGTGGAATGACTGGACTGTGGACCGGTAAAAGCGAAGTGGAAGAGACATCCGACCATCCCAAGCGAGGGTCCCGTGTGTATGTGCGAGGCAATGACCGGTTGTTGTAAATCCTCCCACCAAGGACGACGGGAATTTCAGAACTGGGGACAACTGGGCTGGCCAGCCCACCATCGCTGGAATCATCCGACTCTGAGCTTTCGGCAGTGCGCTCGCTGTCAGTCGTTGGCTCCAACAAACCTATCGCATGCTGTCGCTGGATGTCTATATTTACGGGGTCAACGAAGGCCTCGTATTCTGCGTCTTGAAAAAACTCGTCCGAGTCTGGGTCGAATCGATTCCAAATGCTCCATCGTCCATACGGCTCGACTTCTGGTTCCGGCTCCGTCCTGACCGCTGGATCGGGAGTTGCGTAAGAAAGAGAGAAGAGCGCGCGACCCATTGATAATGAAATTTAAAATACAATTGCAAAACAAATGCAATGGTGCTTTGAAGAAAGCTTTTGGGTATAAGGGTATTAGGAGTGAAGATGGTGATGGGTGGGAAGAAAGAACGCGACGCGCAAGGACTACAACTCTAAACAAACAAATAATCCGCATTAGGTAAGCTTAAATTGCCCCTTTTGTATTGGTGTGCTGATCAGCCGCAGTCCGCACTGCCTCTGAGCGCTAGAAAATTACATATTTAATTGATCTTCCCTTGCTATATAATACGTGTCACCACAATTGAAGGCTATGTTTTCGAATCCGCTTCGCTTTGAGGGATTGTGATCACAATTCTAAAATTGGCATCAGCGTTTCCAACTTGGGTTGACGGAGGTTTTCGTAAAGGAGATATTCAAATCTCCTGCCCCCTCGACTGTATACAGGATGCTGGATCGATTCAAACCGCTCTTCAAACTTTTTCAAATAATTATATACCCGTTGGTCGGCAACATTTGTACTACCTACAAATATTAGGAGAGATGCGATGTCTACCAGGGCCGTTGACCTTGCCAGTGAAAATATGTCTGCCCATTAGAACCACTACTGTAAGAGTTGACGTTGACGTTGCAGCAGTCTTTGTTCCTATTGAAGGAGTTACAGACGATTGTGCGACCAGTGATCTTTGCACCGTAAAAGTCATTGGGATGTCCTTCGAGGTTGGAATAGTGGTTTATAACCCCATTTCGTCCGGAGTGCCCATAAGCGTGGTTCTTGAGTGAACTCTGGATGCGAGAGGTATCAATCGACCCTGCCGAAGCTGGACTTGAGCCTCTGCGAACCACAGTCACGGTAGTGGATTTGGTGTGCGTTAGGAAGATCCCGGGAGTCTCAGTCATAATTTCATTATCGAGAAATTCTGAATTGTCATTTAGGATTTCCTCTTCAAACGCAGTTAATGAGAACTTGTCAGATTCGGTTAATCTCTCGTCGGTAGGCTCGGCTTTATCGTCGCCAGCAACGAAGTCGATCTTATCATCGTTGGTAATAGTAATGTCATCAGCTGAAGGGGATTTATTTTATTCCAGCAGCTGAATATCAAAAAAAAAAGTTTGACGTACCTCCAGTGTGGTTTATAACCCCATTTCTTCCGGAGTGCCCATCAGCGTGGTCCTCGAGTGAACTCGGGTTGCGAGAGGTACCAACCGACCCTGCCGAAGCTGGAATTGAGCCTCTGCGAGCCACAGTCACGCCGGTAGTGGAGTCGGTGTGCGTTAGAAGGATCCCGGGAGTCCCAGTCATAATTTCGTCATCGAGAAATTCTGACGGTTTTGAATTGTCATTTAGGATTTCCTCTTCGAACTTGTCAGATTCGGTTAATCTCACGTCGGTAGGCTCGGCTTTATCGTCGCCAGCAACGAAGTCAGTCTTATCATCGTTGGTAATAGTAATGTCATCGGCTGAAGGGGATTTATTTTATTCCAGCGGCTGAATATCAAAAAAAAGAAGTTTGGACGTACCTCCAGTGCGAAAGAATGCCAGGATACCATGAAAATGTTTGCCTCCTTTCAAACGTTGAAAGACATTCTTGAATGGGTGTTTAGGCTTCTTCAAGCTCGAGTCCGACCGCGACTTCTTTGGAAATAACTGAAGCATTGCTCGGAGTGGCGACTGATGTAGGGGACTTTTTGTTGATTAAGTTAAACTGGCCCACGTTTTATACCTTTTCGGTGAGGCAATGAGAACAAAAAAGCTCAGCACGAAGTGCCACTTGAGTGCCACTGGATATATTTTTTTTGTTGATCGTTAGTTACGAAGGCACGCAAAGAAAAAGAATCAAGAATAAGCGGCATGCATTTGTTATTGTATATACAGGAACACTGTATATTTCAACCAGTAATGTAATTTATTAGATTAAATAAGGAGATCAAAACCTAGCAACGATAGACGTTATTCATAGGGCCTCGAATTCGTATTATTGAAAGAGCTGGCGTTGCCATTAAAAGAATTGCTAGTGACGACAGAATTCCAGATTTTTGAATGCGAGGGTGTACTGGTCTTAGAAACTCTGATGCCTTCGGCGCAATGGGAGCAACTGTTGACGTCGACGGGCATATTCGAAGCTGATCCATCGGTTGTGCTGTGTTCAAAGGAATTGTCCGCCACAATAGGAGGAGTAAAAGCAGGCGGTCCAGAATGCGATTCGGAGACATCGGAAAGAGATTCGGGCTCAGGTTCAAGTACGCTTTGCGGAGAGGGAGTTGGTTGTCGAGTTGGACTTGGGGTCCGATCAGCTGGGGATGGTACCAGAGGAGGCTGGATGGTTTGGGCATCAGCCTCAACTTCCGACCCGGAGGCGGAAGGTGTGGTCAAAACGGCAGGAGATGGGGTCGATATTATTTCATCGATGTTGGATACAGGCAGAGAAGCTTTAGAGATTGACCAATAGTCAGTGGTGAGCAGGAAAACACGTTGAACAACACACACCGCGAGCGCGAAGCAGCGCTTCAAGTTGACTTCCCGGAAAATCTTCACTCAGAAAGAAGCTGGCGAGCTCCTTGAGCACTAGCCATTCTGACTGATCCGGAAAGAGGGGTTGCTGGGAGCCGGTTTCTTTCTCGAACGTCTTGGGGAAATCCATTCAAGCGGTTTGAGACGAGTTGCAATGCGGTTCTGAAAGTTTTTGCTTCGTTGATTGACTTCTACAATCTGGTGTTGCCTGCATTTATATCTATTCGTGTATTGAGTGACTTGACAGACAAGATAACAGGAAATTTCGTAGACTGGGTAGTACCAAGTCAACGCCTGACATCGTAACCTTGTTCTCTTTGTCAATGGGCATAGCGGTTTGATTGAACAAGAGAATCCAGTCCAAGTGGGGAATCTTGCTCTGGCGTCAAACCTGGTCTCTTCCTCTTCTTTGTTCAGTCATTGTCAAGAACAAAGGCGAAAAGATATAATCGTTTGTCTTGTCGTGATGGTTACTGGCTTCAGATTCTTTCCCTCACCCAATAAAGGGCAATCTATATGCCTTGTTGAGTCTGTCATCCTATTCTTTATAGTTCTCGTTCCGGGCGTATCTGCCTCCGTTTCCAGACCTTACAGTTGAGGCTCACAGAAAAAATGCAGCAGAGATCATTGAGTTCCTCAGGAATATCGTCGGCGGGGTCCCCGTGAAAGTCGTGGAATGAATGAGGCAACAGTTGTTTATCTCTGGTTAGGTTGACATGACACGAACAAAATACCGTAAAAGGCAACGGGTTGGAATAGTGGTTCATAACCCCATTTCTCCCGGAGTGATCATAAGCATGGTCCTCGAGTGAACGAGAGGTAAGTAGAGCCTCTGCTTGTTTTCTTTTCGTCGCAACCAAACATGCCTTTTATTTAATGGTGTCCCTTCCTCTGCTTCGTGAGAGTGCTACGTATACCGAAAACGGTGACAGTGATCCTGTAGGTGGCTTTCCGATGTCTATGATGACATATTCGATGGTCTGACCCTGCGATTCATAGTCTCTGATTGCGTATCTGGCGGTCATGGCATCTTATAGTGAATGGTGCAAAAGAGACTATCAAAGGAATTACTCCGTGTGGCAGACCGGGAATTGCCAGTGTTGTCTTTTTATCTGGAGTAATGCAGGTAGGTATTTCAGAGTGATAGCACCTTCGTCGTCAGGAATTGATAGGACTTCTCGTTCGTCCAGTATAATTTCTTGGATTTCGACCTCTCGCCATCTCTACTTACTTCCTTTTGAAGGATGAGGGCAATGGTATGCGGATGAACCTTTTTGAACCAAAAATTAGTAAGAAGCCTTGTCTGGACATCTCCTAATCTATCTTCAACCAAGGCGACGGCAGTGGTATGATCACGATATCATTCGTCCACGTTTGATAATCACAACTTTTTCTAGATCAGGAGAGATTGAAAGAAACCTGTTTGTACAGTGTTGACAGCCAGTACGAATCTCACTGGCTAAGAACTACTGTTCCATAATGCGGACTCCGACCCAAATGATGAACCTATCAGTCCCGATTGATTTGCCAATAATCTCGTCAACGCGATGTGCGAAGTAACTTTCACGTTTATCGGAAGGGAGACGGAGCGAATGATACCTTCTCTGCTCAAGTGGAGACCGTCGCTATTCTGAAGAAACCCCTACAACTTCTTCCACGTATGAAACATCTTCCACCAATTCTGTTATTACCTATTGACAGTACTATCCCAGTTGCAACTGCACATTTCCTCGTGCCGATCGGGTCGATGTACTTTCCGCCAATCCCATCGAGTCGAATATAGTAGTTGTCACGGACACCGCTGCTGATGAAAATAGGTCTGGCAGTAACGAACCCCGAAACACATTCAATTGAAGGTATAGAATGCTTACATGAAGCGTATTTAATCCAACGTCGTCAGTCGCCTTTTCAGAAGAGGATTTCGTTGACGTGGTATCGGAATCTTTAAAGAAACGCAAATTCGAAGAATAGGACAATGATTGCCTTGCTTGTACAGTACGTTTACCATAGACTGCAAAATCACTGGGTCACACAGCAAGGCTTGGCGACAGGAACACTATATATTTCAACCGATCTCCAGTTATGTAATTTAAATGGCGTGAATGTAATTAGATTAAATAAGGAGATCCAACCTAGTAACGATAGACGTTATTCATAGGGCCTCGAACCCGTATTATTGAAGAGCCGACGTTGCCATTAAAAGAATGGCTATTGACGACAGCATTATTGATTTTGGAATGGGAGAATGCACTGGTCTTAGAAACTCTGATGCCTTCGGCGCAATGGGAGAAATTGTTGACTTCGATGGGCACATTGGAAGCTGATCCGTCGATTGTGCAGTATTCAAAGGAACTGTCCACCACAATAGGAGGAGTGAAAACAGGCGGTCCAGAATGCGATTCGGAGACATCGGAAAGAGATTCGGGCTCAGGTTCAAGTACGCTTTGTGGAGAGGGAGTTGGTTGTCGGGTTGGACTTGGGGTACGATCAGCTGGGGATGGTACCAGAGGAGGCTGGATGGTTTGAGCATCAGCCTCAACTTCCGACCCGGAGGCAGAAGGTGTGATCAAAACGGCAGGAGATGGGGTCAAGATAGATGCTGTTATTTCATCGATGTTGGATACAGGCAGAGAAGCTTTAGAGGTCAAATAGTCAGTATGAGCAGGAAAACGTCTTGAACAACACATACCGCGAGAGCGAAGCAGCGCTTCAAGTTGACTTCCCGGAAAATCTTCACTCAGAAAGAAGCTGGCGAGCTCCTTGAGCACTAGCCATTCTGACTGATCCAGCGTGAGGCGTTGCTGGGAGGTTTCTCTCTTGAAGATCTTGGGGAAAGCCATTCAAGCGGTTTGAGACGAGTTGCAATGAGTTTTTGCTTCGTTGATTGACTTCTACCATCTGCTGTTGCCTGCGTTTATATCTATTCGTGTATTGAGTAACTTGACAGACGAGACAACAAGAAAATTCGTACACCGGGTGATAGCCTGAGTACCAAGTCAACGCCTGACATCGTAACCTTGTTGTCTTTGTCAATGGACCCACAGAGCTACGTAGCAGTTTGATCGAACAAGAGAATCCAGTCCAAGTGGGGAATCTTGTTCTGGCGTCAAACTTGGACTCTTTGTTCAGTTATTGTCAAGAACAAAGGCGAAAGGATATAAAACAATCGCCCTTTGTCTTGTCGTGATGGTTACTGGTCGTCCTGTTCTTTATTGTTCTCGATCCGGGCGTATCTGCCTCCAGACCTTACAGTTGAGGCTCATAGAAAAAGTGCAGCAAAGATCATTGAGTTCCTCAGGAATATCCTCGCTGATCCTCGTGAAAGTTGTGGAATGAATGACAATGGTTGATGGGTTTTTGATAAAGAGGTTGACACATGACTAGTGACTGTCTACTACCGCGAACAAAATACCGAAATTAGTCAAAGAGGTCCTACAGCAATATCAATTGCCACTCCCCCCAATCTCCAGTAGCTGCTCTATACTCTTCCCCAAGTCACCCTCATTCGCTTCCAATACCCAGTCAATCACCTCGACATCAACAGCAGGGAAAATCTGCCTCAACGTTGCTTTCGCAGCAGATGATGCCTGTTCATGAGCCAAATCAATCTGTGCCTGTACTCCTGCAATATCTAGCGCAGGTGTAGGCGTTCTTGATATGCGAGCTTCTTCGCTTGCCACAAGGTGCTGTACACGGGAAGGGAGGTAGGTATTTTGCATCCCGGGGTGAATTTGTTGTGATGGGCCTATTGCCAGAGATTGATTCGTGTTAGGGCCTGACCGAGTAGGTGTATCGTATGGTGAGTAGCCAGGTGAGTAGCCCTTGGAACCTGGAGAAGGTGATGCAGTCTTTCGTACCCTTTGCTTATATGGCGTTTGTATTGGTGAACTACTCGGCCCATCGTGATTGTGTGGTGTGTGTGGTGTAAGTTGGTCTCCGTCAGGGTACCACTGAAGTGCAGGCGGTCGCTGTGACCTTGGTCCAGTTGATCCAGATTCAGGCGGGTCTTGTCTGTTTTCCCGTCCGAGTTCGAACGGAGCAAATGGTCCAGGAAGGTATGAGAGTTTGTTCTCGGCGCCATCAATAGCTTCGCTAAATATCCTCCCGATGGCGTTGAGCGGTTTAGATATAGTATCGCCCGTCTTTTGTAGCAAGCGCTTAGCGTCTTCGGAGATGGAAGGTGTGGACATGGCTAGCGGCCTCGCGGATTCTTCTCCTGCATGGGGGGACGTGAAGTCACTGATGTTTCGTACTCTGGCGTCTGCGAAGGGCGTTGAGGGGGGATTTGGTTCCAAGGGAGGCAGATTTTGTATAGCTTTCTCCACATTGCTGCAAGTGATTTTCGGTCAGGTTGTAGTTTAAGGTACATTGTACAAATGATGGCGCACTTCTCAAATTCATCCTTAGTGATGCTTGATAGTGATGCATGGTCCATTGTCTCTATAAATGAGACAGCTCCCATCTGTGCATGATGTTAGAATTTTGATATGGAGAGACCAAAAATCAGGTTACGAGACTGGAGAGGTAGTAACCTGCTTCGCTCTGAAGCTTAATAGAGTTACGAAAACGATTGATAAATCTGAAATATAGATAGTTTAACAGAGCAAAAAGAGGTAAGGCGTCACATACTCGACATTGGAGAGCAGGTGTTCCGGATTTGTTTTCAATACCACGAAGATAAGGATGGGTAGAAATGAATCCGCGTTTTCTTCGTTATTGAGATGCCGAAGCAAACCTATGTAGACAGTCAATATATTGACTAATATAGACGAAAGTTACATACCAAAAATTACTTTGCAGCAATTAAGTATACAAATTAATTTATCGCGAGGAGCTTTATAGTGATTTATTTTCACCAGCTCTGGATCAGAAATTAGTTCTGTATAACAGCATAATACAGCGTCCTTGCCTTGTTGTGCAAACAGCAGGAAACCCTTGCTTCCCTCGCCTTCTGGTACATCCAGATGTATCTCTTCCAGCCAATTAAACAAAGATATTCTTTGCGATAGAACCCGATCTCGTTCTAAATCATCAGTCGTAATAGGTCGCGGAGGATTTGCGTGAGCCAGTTGGGGCGTAAATGTGCTTTAACGGAATCTTAGAGTGTCATCGATAGAGAATATGCCGAAACTGACAAGTCGTATAGGCGGTTCATGACAAGCTTTTCCATACCCTCCATTGCATTGTCAAACTCTGTATCTGAACAGCTGCGCCACACGTCGCACTCTCTCATTTGACTCGAAATAAACTTTGTGAATACTAGTTATAAGTGCAATCCATTTACGTGCAGAACGAATACTCACAGTCAGAAAATCGCTGATGATTTTGACTTGATCATTCACGGTAAACGTTCGCTTAGCAAAGTTGCTCAAAAAGCTGACGAGCAAGACATAAGAGACCCAGAAGAGAGAGTTATTGAAAAACTCACGATCTCAGATACCTTGAAACCGGTTCGGCACTTCTTGTCTTCATCTGGTCCAAGAATTTCTGGAAGTCGAACGTGGCATCATTTGGTTTTGTGCTCGATGAGGCAGAGTCATCCCCTCCACGGTTTGGCGTAGATGATCCTGAAGTAGTTGACCTTCCTGTATTGGGACCTTCCGATTTCGCAGAATCTTGTTGATTTGCAAAGGAAGATAAAGTGGAAGGGGAGGCAACAGCCTTTGCCGATTCATCAAGAGGTTGTGGCTTTGTTTTAACGATGGGAAGAGCAAAGTTCTTGGCAAAGGAGGCTATGGATGCAAAGGGAGTAGGGGATGTGATAACCGTTGAGGAACCGGGAGAAGTGACGTGAGATGGACCTTCTGGGGAACCAGGAGATGATATGTACAAGTCTTTCATTGGAACCAAAGGTGGTGGGTGGCCTTCTGAATCTGCCCATGCATCGCGAGCAGCTTTCTCCTCTACGCTAACCAAAGGATCGAATTCGTTCAGAATTTCTACCTTCAACATATCATTCTTCGGAGTTGGAACATCGGTCTTCACGTCGTCAAATGGATGATCAAGTACTGGTGAATCCGGTGAAGGTATTCTCTTCGTTTCGGACATCACGGTGCTATTACTCGAGGTAGTCCCTTCCTCTTGCCATGGATTGTGGGACAAGGGAATTACTGGGGTTGTGGATGACTGCAGCCCACCAGTAACATCAGGTGGAACAGCTGGTTCGCATATTGTGGACATCAAAGATCCCGAACTGTGACCATCCAAGGAAGACATATATCAGGACACAGAGAAAACGGGGGAAGTGTCGGAAGGCCCTGAAGCCATTGCACTGGAGAATGACACGTGAAGCTACATGCTGCGCCGGCCCGCAGTTTCGATCACACCTTTTCATGAGAGTCAGAGCGCTTGAATTCTACAGTGGCATAGGTGGGCGATCTCCGCTGGTAACCAACTGATATATGAGGGTTAAGCAGGTGGCCTTCACTTCGCACTGTCTAGGAGTCGAATCGATGCACAAGTTATCCAGGCATTTGACTGGGATCAGACAGCTTGCCAAGTTTACACAGCAAATCATGGAGAGATCGTAAGAAAGGTAGCCTTCTCTTTGAATTTCGATTATAGCACCTATACAATCTATCATTTCAGGTTGATATATCAACGTTGAATGCATCCACTTTGTCTCCTTTAAAATCAAATCTCTGGCTTCTCTCACCAGCTTGTCAGCCTTACACTGTTCTCAACCCGAACGCCAAAGGGGAAGATGACCCACGGGCCCGGTCATTTATTCACCTCATTCGAAATGTTCTCCCTGAGCTGGCCTCATCCGACGAACACCCTGAAAGACTTCTTGTTGAAAACGTGGGCGGCTTTGAGGTGTGTTCTCAATAGAGCCTCAGACCAAGAAATTCGTATCATCCTCTCTCAAAGTCCTCAAGCACACGTCATCTTTTACTATCCACCCTCCGTTCCATTGGGTATACAACCCTCGAACTGCTTTTGACACCACTCCAATTTGGCATTCCCAATTCTCGACTTCGCTATTATTTGCTTGCAAAGAAATTACCTCTATCTTTCACTTCTGTACCTGACGAATCCACCGACCATGTTTGGCGTCAAATTCCTGGACTGCTTCTATCTCTGGAGACCGACCAATCATGTATTCTGCCTATCATGGAATATCTGGATGATACTGGGACCAGCGAGCACCCCTTCGTCCCTGATAGAGTCCTTGAAAAATGGGGGCGCCTCTTTGACATCATTTTGCCTTCTTCGCACAGGACCTGCTGCTTTACCCGAGGTATGCACCATTGTCATATCGTTATGAATAGAGGTCATGGAGGGCTAGGTTACACACAACTCGTCGAACGAGCAGGGTCGATTCTACAGGAAAATGAGTCCCTCGAGGTAAATTAAATTACGTGATATAGTCCAACTTATCTCGCCTCCTTCATACAGACGACCAAGGTTTTCGATTCCTTCTTAGAGGCCCAATCGCGAGGTGATGTGGAAGCAGTGAAAATCCTACATCCCCTCCGACTTCGCTACTTCTCTCCCTCTGAATTATTACGAATCTTTGCTTTTGATCCAGTAGCATCCAATTTCCAGTCGTCTCAGTCGTCTTTTAAATGGCCGCCGAATGTATCCAAAAAGTCGAAATACAAGCTGATCGGGAATAGCGTGAATGTCAAAGTTGTCGTAGAGCTATTACAGTATTTGTATAAAGATTGAATTCTTCAATATTACGAATACCTATTCAAAACTAATCCAATATTTTCTTTGAGTCCCCCAGCAATACGTTGTCTATCAGACGTGTTTTGTCCAGATACAGCGCCCCACTCAAAATAACCAGACGGCCATCGCCCGACTTCTGAGAGGAAGGTTCGAGCAAATCGAAAGTATCCGCATCATTCATCTGAATGTAATCCAATCTCATCTCGACATTCAGGCCCTCGGATGAAGCTTGTACCTTTCTGACTTCTATGATCTGCATCGCGCGCTCGAGACATTCGAAAGCTGTCAACCCTGTGTACCACGCTGTCTCTGCGGCCAGCAGTGCTTGTCTAAGGGTTGATGCCGCTTTTCTTCCGTCTGAGCTGAGATAAATGTTGCGCGAAGATAGTGCGAGTCCATCTGTGGGATCTCGTGCAGTGGGAACAATGTGGAGGTTCTGATATTCTGGAAAGGTAAGGAACAGATCGCGGCAGAGGCGTTTCAATAGCAAAGCCTGTTGTATGTCTTTTTGACCAAAGTATGTGTTATCGGGCTGGCTGAAGATTAAACGCGATCCGATTCCGAAAGAAATGGAAAGGCATACTTGTATAATATTAAAGAGTTTTGTTACCACAGTTGCCACCCCTCGAAAGAAGGTTGGGCGGGAGCCGCCCTCCATTTGGTGCCCATACCCTTTCACCTCCACGAACGTGCCCTTCTGCTCGCCGACGTTTTGCACAATTCCAGACGGGTACATTTCGTTGACACTAGGTGCGAAAATAACCAATCGCTTTTCGACTGTTTCGAGAAGTTTCACGTCTGTTGATAAAGTACGGGGGTACGTCGCTAGATCCTCTTGTGGAGCGAACTGAGCAGGGTTAACAAATATCGAAACGACGGTGAAATCATTTTCCTGGAGAGATCTCCTGACTTATAGAATTTTGGTTAGCTCCCAGTCCGTTTGAAAAGGAACATACTGAGAGTAAGATGTCCCTCATGTAGCGCACCCATCGTGGCAACGAAACCAAATATATTTCCTTCCTTAAATGCATTCCTCCACGAACGGTACGATCCTACGGTGGTGAAAATTGGAATAGACGAGTCTGGTAACTCCGATGCACTGATAATTGAAACCATTTGAAGTCGGCCTACCTGAGAATATTGGTCGACGGTATAAAATATTGGTGATGTTGAAGATCAAGAGACGAGATCGTTCAAGTTGCCGTGTGATCGGGCCTCAGGTATGTGTCAATTGATTTTTTGCCTTCCGAAATTCAGTGGCTCGACGTTTTGAGTTCTTCCTCTGCCGCGGGAGACACATTTGTGAGATCAAACCATTATTGGAACGACGGAATTCGTCGTATATCCTACCCGCCTTCCAAACCACTGGCAGTAATCTCGTAAACCCCCCCGAGTGGCAGCTTGCAACCACGATCAACCAATTGACCATGTTTCCAGAAAATGGTTGTAGGCGCGCAATGCCTGGGTCTGATTGAAGGGGAAAGTGTTTTTGGACTTTGGATGGTATTCTAAATTAATTTCTTTTTGTCCATTTCGTTCTTTTCCCATTCAAATCTCCACCTTTGCCACTCCTCAGCCCGACCACCATCCGGCCAAATCGCCCATCCATCTCGTATCTGAAGCCAGGTGACAATAGGGTGGTTGATAAATTGTCTTTTTGTCCGGCCGAATATAGAATTAGGGTACCACGTCGGAAGAAGCCAACTGACGAGATAGAGACCCACACCCGTTGAGCAGCCAATTGCCAAACCCCAGGATATCTGGTATAGATTGTGATAACCTAGGTAGTATCTATTACGCGTATTAGCGTATAATTCATCTACGAGAGTGGAATACTTACCTCGAATATGCGACGAGAAAAGTCCAGAGAAGAAGGACAGAATATACTGTTGCCCGCCAAAAAGAATCAATGATAAGATGTCCCGTCGATGCAAACTGATGGCGAAAATAAAGGTGACATATCAAGAACGAGCTAAAGTATGCCATGTATTGACTATGCGAAGACGGGAAGCCATATCCATTCCCAACATGGCCTATATGAAATCGTATTACTATCCTCTCTCTTGGAATATATAATCATGCAATACACACCTGGTGGCCTCTCTTGCTTTATGATGTGCTTTATAGTCCAATTAAGGACTTCCCCTGCGAATTGGCCCATCCACATGATAATTATGAGTGACTCGCGTGTCTGCACGGCTAACGCTGCGTAGGAAGCCTGCAAATTCGTGACTTTCCTAACATACGGGAATTCAATGTATCTCACCATAAGAAGAATTGGGCTCAAGGTTATTAGGGCAAGTCCGAGCGATATAAATGATGAATCATCGTCTGAATTTTATTTCCAGAAGGCGACAAGTGAATACAGAAAGACGACGCACATAAAACGAGTGTCAATTCTAGGGATGCAAGAGCGCTCATCACACGTCTGCGTCGTTCTTTCTAGAGGGACTTGGAAAATGAGATGACAGTTGATATTCAGAATCTAAAATAGGATGGTATCACGCGACTACTAATAACTTGAACTTCAAGTTAGTCTAATCCAAACCAGTCACAGCAACTCTAATTACCCTCTCAACCACGATGATTCCGCCACCGGTGAGCTCGAATTGGCCTCATCTATCTCTGGTGAAATCATTTCCCTGAAATTGTGATACAAAACTGGAATATAGTAAGGCATTTTCCACATGTCGCCTATCGTCAAATTAAGATGATCGAATGCAGGAACGACGAGCCGTTTTGCGTCTGGTCCAGCTTCGAGCATTTCCCTTGTTATCGAAGGAGGAAGTTTGGGATGCCTGGCAGAGAAGTGGGTTAAAAGGATGTTCTTTGCATTCATCCTGCGGATTACTATGATCAATAAAGGGCTCGAAGTAATGAAGACAAGGAAGGACGCTACTTTTTACCAATGCCGATTGCCTGTCGGATAGTGCTGTGAGCCGTTTTCGCTGCTAGATCAACTTCATCGTCTCCCATAGTCGCTTCATGGATCAGAACGGTCGAGTTCATCCCAATCCTAACCAGGGAGTCCGTGGGCATGGTGTCCCCCGAAAATCTGTCATTGGGCGTCAGTGTAATACTTCCTGTTTTGGAACAGAGAGGCTGACGTGATACTCCATCCGTCTTTATGTTTGAAGGAACATCCATAAGCACGACAACGATGTTGAACTTCAACTGTTTGGAAGTAGTCTAATCCAAGTGTCTTGCACATTTCGTTTCCATTTTCTACGGAGCTATATGATGTTGAGGGTGAGAACGATAGGGTGTCCCGACGACTCACGTTTGGAAATCGAGCCAAGGCTCACTTCCTCCGACCTGCCACAACCCAGAATGATATGTCCCCGTAGCTCGATCATGCAGTGTCTCACTAATTACAGAGATGACTCCATTCCCAGAGGGATCGAACAGCCCTAGGTCCTGCACATCCGACAATTCGCGAAGGGTTAGATGCACTGGACGTATTGACACAATGTATAATGGGTGATCCGGAGGTGGGGAGAGCTAACACAATCCATCAATTAAGAGGGCCGCCATGTTTCCAATACAACTCACAGACTTCCTCTTCGCAAGTAGATGGGCAAGTCCAATGTGATGGTCCCCATGTGCATGACTGATAAAAATGCACTTTAGGTCTCGCAAGGCCTGCAGAGCACCATAGTCTGCATTTGACCCAAAAATTCGTGCCATTTGACCCCAGGTGCCTTCGCCTGAATCTAACAATATATTTCCCCACTTCGGTATCGTAATCAACGTAGACAAAACTAGTCCAATTCAGATCAATTAAACCGCAGTTTCGACCTAAACACTCACCATTTCGATACTTATTTGGCAATGATCCTCCTGTTCCGAGTGGAATGATACCGACTTGACTACCGCCATCAGTCGGGAATGTTAGACCAAGATCGAGACGTTTTCGGATGTTAGCTTTAGCAGCCCTGATTTTATTCTCTATTGAAGGTGAGAGCGAGATAGGTTCGGTGCCACTGGCAGTTGGATGGAATTCATCTTTGGAGGATGGGTTTGAGCACGGAGGCGAATAAGGCTTTAGACCAAGACGGAGATCCGAGGACATGGGTTGGACATTCGAAGGGAGACCAATTATAGCTTAGGTAAAGATAAGTTTTGCGGAAGTCGACAGGACAAAGTAAATGACATACCTTTAAGATCCCTCTTTGGCGTAAGAGAGTAATTTGGAATTGGGAACAGCTTTTCGTCAATGGTATTGAGACGTAATTGACCAAGGGCGGCAGTAGTAAATGTCACAGGATCCGGCAGGTGGTCTCGAGAGGCTATGATATGCTGGGAAGAAGTCAAAATACTATCAAAGTATGAATTGGAGTGAGGACGGACATGAGCACCAGGACAAAACGCATTCATGAAAGCTTTATAACCGTCATCTTCCAAGACACCATCGCCACAATGGTGATAGATGGCTCTTATTTCAACATCATCAGAAGACGACGACGACGAAATGTCATTCACTAAAAATTTCTGGTAAAACTGAGAGTTTTTGAAGGATGACACCAAGGGGCCTATGTGTTCCGGAGACGGTACGTCAAGTAATAAGATTGCCTATATTATATCAAAGACAGCAATTTAAACATTGAGGGATCCAACGTACTGAGGCCCTCTCTGACTTTCCAATAACATCCTCTGGTCTGATCACCCTCTCGATTGTCTCTTCGCCGACATTGACAGTGATCGTTATTGTTTCGCCTCTTGTAAGACGGCTTCTGTCTAGACCAACAACCCCAAGTTCACGTGCCTTTTCTGGGTTGAATTTGCCGCGATATCGTGGACCAACGATAAGATATGACATAGTAGGATTCAAGGAAAGAGGCATATCACTGGTGAATCGAGGCAGTTGTTTATGGAATCCATTAGGTAAACTTCCTCTTGGACGACGGTAGCTGTCTACCTCAACCTAGGCGGATGTTAAGACTTAACCCTTAAGCCGAAAGAAAATAAGACGAACATCGATGATCGATTTATCTTCCAGAGGAGGCAGTGTTACACCTAATTGAGAAAGTCCAGAAATGTAATTTTTACACAAACAAGGAGATTTCAAACCTAAAGCCTTAGCTCTCACTCCTTCTACACTCCTTCGTTTCCGTTCTCTTTTTGTTTCTGGGTCAAATTCTGGATGTGGATTTGTATTGGGGAACATTGCCTTCATTATCATAACCCTATATTCGTCCGCAATGGGACCAGACAAAGTGAGAGGGTCAAAATCTGACTTCCTTACTTTTTCTAAAAGTTCCTCGGACAGGATCACTCTGCCCGGAGAAAGCGACCCTGGGTTGGGTCGTTTTCGTGGGGAATCAGGAGACAGTTCGCGTTTGCGTTTTTCTGGTGGTAATTCGGAGGATGAAGTAGAGGCAGACAAGGGTTCAGTGGAAGTCGTAGACGCAGAAGACATGTTTGAATTTGGAGCAGATGGCAATGGCCCAGATGGTGGCGGTAGGATTGGTATTGCATAAACTTTGATATTTGTGTCGGAGAAACAAGGTGAAGGAATATGACCAGTAGGGGTGGACCAAGGAATCTCTTTCGTCTTCACATCTACGGTGTCTCTGGAAACAAATTGAAAACAAAGAAACTCGGGGAAATTGGACATACCGAAAAGTGTAGAAGCGCGAGCTGCTTACGATATGCGTCAGGCCTGGCGGGCCATACAACCCCAATTTAGGAATGGTGGCATCGGCGAATGTCATAAGTAGTCCTGTATAATGTTGGTGAGGAATAACGAAGGGTTGGAAAATTGCGGCTTACCTGCCAACCCGCTGGTTTTTTCCACATTGGATTGTGTAAAGAAAAGGGCTTTGGTTTTTTTCCAGTTTCCATTGCTCTCGTAAAAGGCTCTCCCAGCGTTTTCACTCGCGTTGAAGATGTACTTTGCATCATCGAAGGTTACGATAATCGATGGCTGGGTATCAGTCGAAAGGGTGGTGTGGACTGTAGCTGACCAAGTTAACATTCGGTCTTGTGGATCTCGCTGATTTTCTGAGCTTGCGAAATGCCGAATTGGGATTGGCGCGTATTGAATCTGTGGCCTATAAGTACATGCACGCGGTAAACAGCCACGAAGGCGCAAGGCACCTAGTAAAGGGGCCAGTTTAAACTGAGAGTGGGAAAGGGTGTATCAGTATTCCAAACTATAGAAATTAATGGTCTTTACCTATGCTGAGCAATTTCAGGTCGAAGTTAGGTTTGTGTCAGCGGCCCGTCTTTTCCGACTACTGTCATCACCAACGACGTCGAAACTGAGGAGGCGGTCACATAATGCGTAGAATCCATGATCAATCGCTTCGACTCGCTGGCTTTATATTATGTTTATCGACTGTAGTCCTTTGTCACGAACACCACGACGATACGGAGTCGATTCCACCAGAAAATGCAACTGCACCAATAGATTGGATCCTTTGGGTGCACATCGTTCTACAAGGAGTAGTCTGGGGTGTTTTGTTCCCGGTTGGCATGGTTTTGGGCCTCGTAAAGTCAAGATATCATGTTCCTCTTCAGGTGAGTGCACACAACTGTTGAAGTCGTCAAAGAATATGTCTGCATAAATTTCTAACCACTGTGCTTCATATGTTCGAACAGGCAACTGGCTTCCTCTTGACATTCGGAGGTTACATTCTTGGCCACTCACACAAAGGACGCGAGTTTCCGTCCTCCGCCCACGGAAAATTCTCCAATATCCTTATTATCCCCATTCTCATGCAATTGGTCATTGGAATCTACTTGAAACTACACATACATGAAAAATCCATCCGACCATACTTCGCTGTCGTCCACAGGATTTTGGGAAGGTCTTATCCTATCCTCGGCTGGGTTCAAATTCTTTTTGGTGGCATCCTCCTCAGAGGGTATTGTCTTGGAGGTAATCTAGGTGGGTCACTCGCTCTTCGCTTTCCTCGTCGTTTCTTTATCGTTTCATGGTCCCCACATGTAGGACAATGCCTTGCACACTACATCATGGGAAGTGGGTTTATTGCGTATGGCATTATTATGGCCATAATGATGACTGTGGGTGGGCAATGGATGCGACGGATCAGACGAAGTCCTGAATACTTTGATTCCATTATAATCACTCTTTGGGTATGCCCATTCGCAATTTCTCGCTTGTGTATTCGATCTAATTTGACATAGGGAATCGGTATGTCTGAATTTACAACCGTGATCAATTGTTTTTAGACGATTTAGTGAATACGTTCACTGAACACCACGGGGGAGACTGGTCTGTCAAAGACATGCAGCATACGTACGTATTGTTGTTGCTCTGCAATATTCGACTCCTAATCCCCATTTATCTAGGATTCTAGGAATTCTTTGTAGGTTTCTTCCTCTCCACCTGTGATAATGAAACTCACGAAATCGCCCAGGGTGGACAGGAGGGATCCTTGGGATATATCTTTCTAGAAATAATCAAGCAAGTTTGTTTTCTCTTCCTCTTCAGTTTCGTTCATGAATCAGTCAAACACCAGCGCAGCGTTGTCCCATCTATCATGTTGGTCACCTCTCCCATTAATTCATGAGGGACTGTGGCTGATTAGATTTTCGTCAGCATTTTATTGACAGGTTGGGCCATGTCCGATCATGCCCAAGCCCTAATGCTTTCTATGAAGGTAAACTTATTTTACCTGGATTTTTCCTGAAATTGAAGTCTGTTTTTCAGGTGCACGGAATGTTCGGCAAAACACTGATGCTTGCTGCCCTCACAAGAATAGTCGAAGTCTGCTACTTTGTGCCATCTTATTCCGCCGAACCCGACACTGGGGAAGACACTTTCCCTGATGGCATCCCCGTTTCAACCACGTCACCACCGAGGTCTGGTGCAGTAGCGTGGCAGCATCTCCCTCCTTTCGTGAGTCCGTTTCCATTCACATGACACTTCGATTTCTCAATCATCCGTAGCTCCTTGTCGCTTCTGGGTAAAATTTTACGTCTGGAAGAGGTATATATGATTAACGGCCATGAGCAGATTGCTTTTCATGTCAGCAACCGATGAAGAGTTGCGATACGGGACAGCTCAAGGAATGGACCATGTCACCTACCTCCTCATCGTATACAGGTACAGCCTCGTTTCTCTCAACAATCATGCGCTGGATTCACTTTCATCTGAACATGTAGTCTTTCTTTCCTGCTGTACGGATATGTCATTTTCCTCATCAACGTGTACAACACGTCAGGACGAAATGCTGCAGATCACCGCCCCGCCACTGACAGCTCAAATATGGAAATGACTTCACCAGGGACAAAATGGTACTCCCGAGTACCATCAAGGCCTCACAGTCGTGGATTGCGCCAGAGCGCCATTCCTACACACATACTTGGTGAAGAAGATGAAGACGAAGATGAGATAACCCCAAGGATGGAGATGGTTAATGTGTCTGCCGGACGGAGGGCTTAATTCTTTAGGGTTGTGGAGTATTGTACTGAGTCTCAAACTAGTTACTTGATTATGCATTACTTAGTAAATGTGGGTGCCTCGGAGAGAAAGTGACAGCTGGCCGGTACGACCGAGATCGCCGAGTCCCTACAATGTATAAATATGACTACATGCTCCTGATATTTCCCTAATAACACACACGTAGTACTAGTAGCACACGGTGAGATGTCTGGTATGTGCCAAATACTCCTTTTGCTTCTCACCTCATATATCTAACAGGCAAGAGTGCTGTCATCATTGGTGCAACTGGTCAAGTGGGCCGCCAAGTCCTGAAGAATCTTCTTGCGTCTTCCGAATTCACTCGAGTGGGAGAGTACGGGCGACGTGTTACCCCTGCTGACCAGATTACGACCGGCAAGGATAAGTTGGAGCAGAAGGTTATTGATTTTGAGAAGATCACTGAGAGTAGATTGAAGGAAGGTAAATGGGACGTTGTTTACATCACGTAGGCCTTTCCCTTTAATTCTTTGCTTTGTGAACGAAGCTGATGGAGTTTAAAAAGTTTGGGTACATCTCGAAAAGCAGTCGGAAGTGATGAAGAGTTTGAGAAGATCGACCGGGAGTGAGTCCATTTCTGTACGCGTAGTCCGTGTCATCTAAAAGGTCGTCCTCTCTTTTTTTTTTTTTGCCAACGTAGATATGTAGCCCGCGCAGCGAAAGAGGCCAAGAATCCGGAATTGCCTTTCCAACGGGTCGTTTACTGCTCTGTGAATACAATCTCCTTTCAAAACCCCTTAATAATGCTAACCGCGATTTGTTAAGTCTGGAGGTGCAGATCCTTCGTCCAGGTTTTTGTATCCCCGCAGCAAAGGCCTCGTAGAAGGGGACCTGTCCAGCCTTGGCTATTCCGACACAATAATTTTCCGTCCCGGAGTTATTTCTGGTGCTCAACGCGAAAACACTGGAGTTCTCGAGACTCTGGCTGTGTGAGTGCATCTTCCCATTTTATTGAATTTCAGAACGGTCGTTTACTAAGAATTCGTAGCAAAATCACAGGATTTGCGTCCAAGTTCACCGATAAGCTTGGCATCGATGTTCGTATCTCTTTTCTGTCTTGTTCGTCCTTTACCCCTGACATGATATTTTGAAAGGTTGATACACTGGGAAGGTCGTTCTACCTTGCTGGTGTACTGGGTTCACAGAGCCTCACAGTTCCTACCTTCAAGGCTGGAGAGGCAGACAAACAGTTTACAGTCATCAGCAATGATGCAGCTGTCAAATTAGCGGAGACGAAGCAATAGGTTGAATTACATTACTGATGTGAAGTCAACGCTACAATGACATATAATAGTCGGGAAACTGAAATAGGAATGTTCTATGAATGAGTCGATATATGAGTGTCAAATTAACATCTGTAAAAAGAGTGGATCCGACAGGAGTGGGCGTAACAAGCACAATACATGCAAGCAGCAATGGATGACCTGGCATCTAAGCAAAATAAGTTCGAATATAACGAATGTGGTGAAACAAAGCAGGAATAATATCACAAGCAGTAAATTACATCATGATTAATAGGTTTGAACACGAGGAATAACGGGATAACGAGAATGCAGGGAAGATAATGATTCGAAGACAAAGGTCTTCTCATCCAGCTCTCCTGAGAGAAGGTTTTCCATTGAAAATCGGAGGTATTGACGCCGAGTATCTTTTAGTGAATCCTTTGAGCTTGTGAAAGGTTTTCGAACGCCGAAGTAATCCTGGTTTATGAGTTGAGGGCCCGGAAGCAGGAGCGGAGTGAGGAAGGACTCCCAACTCGGGTAATGCTGGTAAGGGCACATCGGATGTCAAAGAAATCTCTGTGCGGGGCCTATGCTTAACAGCATTCCCGTTCTTCCATGCCGAAGGGACAGTTTGGCGGGGGTCTTTTGGAGGCGGGATTGGCGGGATATCACCCCGCTGGGTGTGTTGCGACTGTCGGTTGTTCATCATGGGGTTAGACCTGGATCGATAGGGAGGCGTCCTTGGTACGGCCTGGATATCACTATCGTCATCCCAACGCAGATCAACATCGACATGGTCGCTTGGATATGGGTTCTTACACGGTCGCAGTGCAGATAAATGACTACGGTTTTCCACATAGATATCATCCAGAGCTCTGCCCTGGTATGCATCTATAACCGCACTTCCTCTGCACTTGTTTGCTGATATTGTATCCAAGCTTGCTTGTTTCCTTACCAGACGTAAAGGGAGCGATAAATTACTACCGTTTGCGAGGCGGCTGCCAGCTGCGTAAAATAAATATAAAGCGGTCGTGCTGGAATTTGTTGACATGTTTCCTGATTGCCTGCCCAATTTTCCACTGTTCTTAGCACCAGTGCTCTGAACAGTATTCGTAAAATGAGGGGGAATCGAGGGCATGGGTGGGGGTACGTCGTCACTTGGTCCTTTTCCATGATTGGGAGCACTGTTGATGCTCAGCCTCAAGCTGCTTCGCGAAGCGCGCGAGCTTCGTATCTTGGCTGCATGCAAAGAGGAAGCATAACCTTTGGTGCTCCTCGTGCTCTTGACACTCCTGAGACTCTTCGAACTCCTGATGCTCACTACGTCATCATTCGGTTGGTCCTTAGGGATGGGAGGAGGGAAAACGTAATTCACCTCCACAATAGAAGCGGAAGTTGACCGAGAAAGTGGAGCAGTCGCAACCCTGGGTGATAATGGAGATATGGTCTTGACTTCCAACAGTGTCGGTGTCATTGGCATTGAACCCCTGCGATCAAGCAGAGGCGGAGACCGAGAGGGCGATCTGGGAACCACAACGATCTCGGCCTTCTCAATGACAGCGTCGTCTGCAGAGGCCTCGTATTCGTCAAGTTCATTTGCAAATTTCTCGGCTTCCTTCCACGCGTCCTCGAGTTCTGCTTCGAGTTGGAATATTCGTTGACGAGCTTTGTTTAGGTCTCTTGTCCTGTGTGCGTAGCTGGTGTTCAGCTTCAGGATCAAAATGTAAACAAATCGTCAGCCACAAAGTCCCCTTGCATGAAATTTTTTTTTCTTCACCTTCCGTAGCGCGACCGCCAATGCACTTGATGCATGAACGTCGAGCAATTTGTGAACCTGAGCCATCTGGTCATTTATCCGAAATAGTTCTCCTAATCGTTGATCGCAATCCATTACTGTGTCGGCTAGCTGCGCAGTTAGCTTGTTGACAAGCGCCTCGTTTTCCTCCCCCTTTCTTGGTCCAAGCGAGGAAGTATTAAGTGCGTGAAAGAGCATTGTCCGTCTTTGAACGAGAAATCGATACCGAGCTTGTGTTGTTGTCTTTAGTTGGTCAAGCCGTTCCAGCTCAGCGGGAAGAATCTTGTCGAGGTTTTCTATTGTTAACAAACGGAGAAATGATTCCTTAGCAGACATCCGAATGGCGCGAGAGACGATGTCTTGTAATTCTGTGGAATTGAAAGTCCCTGAAAATCTCGACTATGAAGAAAAAGTGGGGTGGGAGAGGTAGGGCTCACATAGTGCAGGTTCCAGTGGCATGCCTTTCCATGGAACAGGTACCGATTCAAATGAGATCGGTTGTGGTGGAGTAAGCTTGGGAGGTGCCTGTGGCACTCTAGATGAAGATACCAAAGCAGGAGGACGTGAAGTTGTCTCTACGTCATAGTGGTTGTAGTGATATACCGGTGGTGACATGAGTGTAGGGTCTTCTATGTTCTCGGAGGACGTGTATTTGCCTTGCGTCGAGTGTTCGGATGGTGTGAGAGACGACGGTATGCTCGTTGGTCGGGGTGCTAGAGCTCGGGATGACATCAACTGGTTGGAACCAGAGTCATCTGGATCTGGCGGGGAGTCGGGAAAGCTTGCAGTAGAAGCCGCTGATAGGAGGGGGAGGGGAGGCAAGGGAATAGGGGGGGTGGGCAACGGCTTGACAGTCATACTTGGGCTCATTGGACCAAAAGTATTGGGCAGTGCAGCATCTACAAATACTGAGGTCGTTCTGGAACTGGTCCGAGTCCTGGGCCCAAGAGGAGAAAATTGTGGTCGGTTAAGGAATGTATTGGTGCGGGTAGAAGCCTGTCCGTTGGTGATATCCGACATCGCTGATTATAAAAGAGGGGGCCTCGCAACGTTCAAGGAGATTGTTGACATCTTGACAAGTGTCTCCATCTCTCGTGGGAACTGGCCAAGGCACACCGCTAAACGGAACACTTGTTTGGAACTGCCAGCGTATATTGTAGGACACTACATATAACATATATATCTTAGCAGACACCGAGGATGTTACGTCGCAGTGTGTCAATTCCAAAAGGTGGTTTCATCTGCGCGCTTGTGACGATTGGCGGCAAACACAGAGGGGCTGCATCCAATATAATCTTCCTTGTTCTCTCCAAGAAAACATGCCCATCAAGTGGAGGAATCATATCAGCCTTGGTGATGATGGCCTGTATCGTGAAACGCTGAAGCCCCTTGTCGTCAAGCAGAAGGCTTGAAAGATGTACTAGCATTTGGGAGTCGTAGTCATTTATGCCGTGTTTGGCGTTGAACAGAATGTAAATGCGCTTCAACCTAGTCGAATGGTCAGCGGAGTCAAACGTAAGGAGGACAACGGGCTCACTGCTCTCTGGATCGGATGTAGTGATCGAACAAGGCACCCCACTCTGGTCTTCCACGAGCACCATAGCCTGGTGCGTCCACGATGATTAATCTCCCGGGTTCCTGGCCTGCACGATAGAAGTTCAGGGTTTTCGTACGACCCTAAAAAATATGCAATGACGACAATAGTGGACTTGGGCTTGAATACTAACAGGTTTCTTGCTTGTCCTCAGAAGATCCTTCTGACCCAGTACCGCGTTAAGAATAGACGACTTCCCGACATTGGCACGGCCTGGTAGTGATTGGCAAGTCAACAATTTCAGGTCAAAGAAACCAACCTGTTACAATGATCTGTGTGCACATCAATCAGCCCAAGATCATTCAGTAGTAAAATTGGTGTACCTCAGGTAATCGAGTAGGTTTCGGAATGGAAGATATAGAATTAGCTGCCCCAATGAACTCACCACTGCTAAAGACGTGGGTCGGTATTCGAAACGACTTCATATACACATGCAAACAATTGATCCTGATCCCGGCTTTTTAGGATACACCATATGATGGAATCGAATCGGAATAACCACATGGGCGTGAATATTGGTCCGTATATACACCGGACTCGGGGAATTACTCCGGAGAACCAGTGTTATAAACTCTGTACTCGGATTTGAACTCAAGGTTGCTTCTTTCCATGGCTAGCAAATTGGTATCAAGGTTCCAAGATGAAAAACTACCACAAAAAGACCAGCTGGTTGATGGGTTCCGTGGCTACCTCCTCAAGAGGACAGAACTTGATCATGTAGTTCCTCGACCTGGAAAGGGTTCCAGACTGGAACAGCCATTTTATGTGTGTCCTCAACTTCAGGTCGTTAAGTGATTTGACTCATGCTTCCACCTCACCTAGGTCGAATTTGAAAAGGGCGACCCTCGCAATCCCGCTAATTTCTCTAGAAAGAAAAAATGGATCATCACCGCCGTTGCATGTCTGGGTACTGTTTGCGTCAGTACGTCCAAGTTTCTTCATGATATTATCACATATAATTAACACAACCCAGCATGCGCCTCATCAGCATATAACCTGGGGTTTCCATCAATGATGAAGGACCTCAACTGTACCGATTTCGAAGCAACGATGGGACTGAGCCTTTACGCATTAGGATTCGGAATAGTTCCTCTTGTGTCCTCCTCTTTTAGTGAGGAATTTGGCCGTTTCCCTCTATACCTTGTTTCCAGCGTTGGTTTCATCCTGATGTATGTGGTGATTACATTGTAAGTATTTGTACTCTCTAGTCAACTTTCATTACTGATTATATTACGCAGCGTGGCGGATATCAGGGTAGTCTTGCTCGCTCGATTTTTGCAAGGTTCCTTTGGTTCTACTGGAGCAACCATGGTGGGTGGGACCATCGCCGACATTTGGTCTGCAAAAGAGTCTGTCAAAATCGCCTTTTTATCAATTCGTTGCGCTTAACTTGCTCGCAGACGCGGCTTACCGATGTCCATCTTCGCAGTGAGTGCCATGTGTTCGGCAGGAATTGGCCCTGTGTTTGCAGGTTGGATCGAAATGAATCCTAACCTGGGATGGAAGTGGATCCAATGGATTCAGTTTTGGTGAGTTACTACCCTCCTACGTGATGAAAACACACTAAATTTACGGACAGTGTCGGCTGTGCATACGCGATCCTCCTCCCCATTACAATGGAGGAAACGAGATCCTCTATTCTATTGATGCGACTTGCCTGTACGCTTAGGAAAGAGACAGGCAACAAGCGTTATCGGGCAAGAATAGAAGATGAACGATCGAGCTTGTCAAAATTGATCTGGATTTCATGCACAAGACCTGTCCGTGCGTATTTTCCTTCATGTGTGCAGTGTGCATCAGAATTTTACATGTTTTTGTAGACTTGTTACTAACAGAACTAGTGGTTATTAGTTTTAGCGTCAGTCTTTGCATCCCTCTTTTATTTTCACTGGCAGCTCAAAGTCGTGATAGCTCTGGGTCGGCTTCGCTTGGGGAATTCTGTATTGCTTCATAGAGTAACTCCTTTCTTGGATTTCTACCACCGCTAACTCCGCTGATTTTCTTTGAAGATCCATCAGCACTGTTTTCCGGTCCTTGTATGATTTCAACTCCGGCCAGATTGGAAGCGTTTTCTTGACAATGGTGTTAGTCTTGATTTCCTATGCAGTGAAGATGCTTGATGGTTTAATTTTCAGCATTGGCTGCCTCCTTGGCTTTGCCGTGAATTTCTATCAGGAACATCTATATCAGTATGTTGCCCTTGAATAAAAATAATTTTGTTCACAGCACTGACATCTTTGATGCAGAAGGAATGTAGCGAAGAGAGGGCCAGAAGCCCGCCTTTATGGAGCATGTTTTGCAGCCGTGCTGTTTCCATTGGGAATGTTTATCTTTGCATTCTGTTCCGTCCCACACATTCATTGGATCGCTCTCGCTATCGGGCTCACCATCTTCATGTGGGGAGTCTTCCTCATTTATGTTGGAGTCTTCTCGTACCTAGCCGACTGGTATGTCGTAATGCTGTTATCGCAGACCTCCCTTGATTCAATAATTTATGCACAGTTATGGCCCTTTCGCGTCGTCAGCCCTTGCTGGACAAAGCCTTGCTCGTGAGTCTGTCATGTCAAGTATATTATTGTACATCTAACTGAACTCGTATAACCAGGAAATCTTTCCGCAACAGCTTTCCCGTTGTTTATTAACCAGATGCACCACAAACTAGGATTCAGAATTTCAAATATTATTTTTGCCTCGATAGCAAGTTTGATGATGCCGATTCCCTTCGTAAGTTCCCTTTTGACTTCAAGTACTTTTTAATTAATTTTCTTTCGCTACCAGGTATTGTTCTTCTATGGGCCATCCATCCGGCGTCGCAGCAAGTTTTCTCGGAATGTAATGGAATCCGAACAAAAAATGTAGTTCGCCTCATGGAACCTGGGTCCAACAATAAAACTGCCAGCGATCGTTTGAGCAAAATGTAATTTGGTTATCAAGGAGGGTTGGACGGATCCGGCCAAATGATCTAAAGTGCAGCAGACGATTAAGTATAAGTGCTTACTACGTCTGATAAGCACTTAATGCAGTGATTTTACCTGTTTCCCGGCGGAGCAGCTTTTTGATGGCATTGCGTCAACTTTCGACGTCGGTGGCAGCTGCACGTTCACTGAACCACATAACTGATGGGCAACAGTCTGGTTGGTATCGACGAATCCTGGTAAGTACATTGATAATTAAAGTCGAAACCGAAGGCTCTGGAGCGGGAGAAAGGGGTCGAGCACTGGCACAGATGGCTGGGTGTGGCTATTTCCGAGTACCAGAAAAAGATAGTTCGCTGATATCCGCTCGGCAGGCCGCAAGGCCTGGATTGCAGCAAACAGAGTGCCACGGTCAGCTGTTGGAGGAGAAACATCAGCAGGTGGTGGCAGAACTATCAGAGCTGGTGGAGGAGTGGATGTTGGGGCCACATTCGCGGGGCCTGTCAATACAAAAAGCCGATCGACAAATACTTTAATAAAGCTTGGGCAATATCAGCTCGACCAGCTCGCGTTCTCATCCCATCGTCGTCGACGGCCGGCGGTTTGCGGGAGTCGAGGGACTGGGTGCAGAAAGCAAAATAGAGTTTAGATGCAAAGGAGACGAGAGATGTGTGGAGATAGCCAGTGGTGATTTGAGGTGCACTCTTCGTAGAATCAAGACTGGGACACATCGAGAAAGAAAAGAGCCATGATTTAGTTGATGAGCACTGCCAAAAACGATGTTGCTTAGCCCAGAGTCACAACACTATTCTCGTCAAGCTCGTAAACACGAATCGGGAGTAAACTCTTGGAGTTCGAAGAAATTTTGGACCCAATGGACTGACTGGGAAGATCCCCCTACCAAGGCTCATTCTCACTTTGACCGCACTACTCACTCCCCACGAGCTTTTAGTAAGGGTCATGGTGCGGAAGTAGATATCTGGGATGTTGGCGAATTGGTCGTGTGGTATGGCCTGCATATTTGCGAAACTTGGGCAAATGGAAGCTCCCCCTTCTGTACGTGAGGTATTGAAAGAAGTTCAAAGTCTTCAAGTATCGCATTGGTCAAAGGCGCTTCAAAGTCCAGAGTGGAGGCCTCGGACCAACGATGAATTCTGCACTTGCGCATTACTTTGGTCCAGATTTCGCGCAGCAACTTGAACTCCTCGAAGCTGAACCAACGAGTCATAATAGGTATTGGCCCCTTCAGCTGTCATTGAGCAGAAGATTATTTGAGTTGGTCGACATTATGGCAAGATGAAACGCGGAAATCAGGTATGCCAGTATAATTATAAGGTTTCCCTTCTTCCTGCATTGCAAACGATGGGGACAGGTTGCAGTGTTTCGTAAGAGGGAATCTGTAAAGCATTGGGTCACAATATGTGAGGTGTTCAGTGTTGAGCGGGGTGCAAAGACCTGAACTGTTTGTTTGGCCACATATAATGCTTTCTTCTCTTCGATGCTCAGGCCTATCTTGTCGCCTCCCCTCTGTCCTTGCCGCCAATCCTCTTTTTATACGGTTTGAGCACAGGGTATCTTCCTTCAGGAGACCGTTCTCAATAACTTGTTCGAGACGTCAGCAAGTTCGACCACAAGCAGAGAAAGAGAATATTTATACGATTCCAAATGTCCTAACCTTATCCATAATATTTGCCTGTCCGGTGCTTGGGTGGTCTATCTTGGAGGGAAACTACCATCTTGCCTCTGGCTTACTTGTATATGCTGGTCTTACAGATCTCGTGCGCTGAATTTCCCATTATTTTAATTTTTTTTTTTGAAATGTCCCTAGATAGACGGGTACCTTGCGAGGCGGTTTAACATGTCGACAGTTCTGGGGACAATATTAGACCCAGCAGCTGACAAGGCTTTGATGACAACGTTGACTGTCACTTTGGCAATGCAGGATCTGATACCTGGTATGTGGAATTATCACTGCCTTTGAGATTTTCACCATTTTCAACCCAATTCTGTCTCGTCAGTGCCGCTGGCAATCATTATTTTAGGTCGCGATGTTCTGCTAAGTCTGGCCGCTTTCTACATCAGGTATTCCTCGTTACCGCCACCAGTAGGTCATTTATGTTTATTTAAATATATCCCTCATTTCTCGCCCAAGAAAACGTTCGTCCGTTATTGGGATTTTTCACTCCCTTCGGCAGAGGTTAAACCCACAAATATCAGCAAGGTAGCTTATTCGACCCAAAATGTCAATGAATTTGGTAACAATGAATTTTTTAGGTCAACACCGCTCTTCAACTCTTGCTCATGGGTGTCACAACTGTAAATCCAATTTTACCAATCGATTTGACTTCCCCACTGATCGGGCTACAGTAAGTCTCTGGTTTCTTTTTCTTTCATTAGTTTAATGTTTTTAAGATGGGTCGTTGCGACAACGACAATTGCTAGTGGACTTTCCTACGTCTTCAGTAAAGACGCTGTCCGTGTCATCAGGCAAAGAAATAAACTTCCTGGGCCTTGAAAAGGCTGCAACTTGTAAGAGAATTGTTATCCAACACCAACCCGGTTATAAATTATCAACAATTAAGTATTAGAACACATTCACATATAAATACAACTCAACAAAAATGATGGGAGAAACGAAGTCACTACGAGTTTGCTAGACGCCCTTTCCGCACGTCTTCTAATGCAGCGGCAACCAATTTCTTGGCCGAGCTTTCTTGGTTCCAAGCGTTGCTCGATTTCCTGGTAAAGTTCTACGTTAACCAAATCTTAATGAATTAGATAACATACTGACTTCATGCGTGATAGGAACGTGAGTGCACAAACGACACTCTTCAATTTACGCTTCCTCTTTTGTGTCGTTGGAAGAGCAACAGGGAAGCCGATTCTTGCTATAGCCGCAAATATGTTCCTTTCGCTAGCAGTGGCCTTAGGTATACATCGAACATAGACACGTATTTGCTCACCTCTTTTCGAATTGCCGAAGCAAGACTAACAAGTAGCGCTTCTGATACGTCATATCTTCACGAAAAAGAGATTCGCGCGTAAACTTAGCCTTCAGATAATGGATCTGGACAATCAATCCCTTGCATTCTTTGTTGTGCTGAATTTTAAGCTTCGATAACTGATCTTCGTCTCTGGAAAGTGGTGTCAAAATAACGCAATCATTACTAGATAACTTGAATATGGCTCACACAACAGAAACGCGATTCTCCAACTGCCCAATGGCCTTGCTTGCTCTGTCCTTCTCAGCGTTCAGTTGCTCGGTCAGGATTCGGATTTGTGCCTGTGCCTGCTTCTTCGCCCTCTCTGCTTTAGCAATCTCGTCCTTACTTCTGGTTTCGAGATTTTCTTTCTCGGCTCTCAGAGCCTGTAAATCCATGCCAAAAGCTTCTGCGTCGCGTTTGACTCGTTGCAAATCGGCTTCAAGGCCTGCAACGGTGCGTGCCACGTTGTCTTTCTCAGAAGACGCTTTCTCCTTCTCTCGCTCCATTCTCTGGAGATCGCTCGCGCGGTCTTCGAGGGCTCTGCGAAGTTCCTCGATTTCGAGTCTGTGCATGTCGAGTTCATTCCGTCGGTTATCGTGAGCAGTTGAAAGGGAGGTGCACTTGGTGCGTAGATTATTGGCAACCTGAAAGAGGGGTCAGAAGTCTTCGAGGTAGGTAGCAAAGCCTACAAACATCAGTTGCGTCTTTGAAACGACGCTGGAGACCTTTGTGTTCGTTAACCAGAATGTTTCGTTCCTGCCGCAAGTGCTCGATTGTGTCCACATTCTCGACAACACGAGTCTCCAGAAGGCGGGCCTTTTGCTCTGCAGTGGCGTTTTCTACGAAAGCGATAAGACCTGCAAATCAAGTAGATCCAAAATCCGTACCTCGAAGCTCCTTCTCAAGTTTCTGGTTCTCCTTCCTGAGGTTTGTCATCTGTTGCTTGACCTCTTCTATGTCCTATAAACGGTCAGATGGCCATCAACACCTGATTTCTGAGAGACTCACAGATTCGTTTCTCTGCATTTCAGTTAATATCCGTTTCTTCTCATGGTGCATACGCTCTTGCTCGGCAACCATAGAACGGAGACGAGAACGCTCCGAGCTCAGCTCCTCCTCTAGAACGGCGATCGTTTCTTTAGCTTTGCTGAGTTCCTACATTAAGATTGTCAGATTCCCCTCACATCCCAAAAACGATTACTCACGTTTTGTACATTGGCCTTTGCCGCTGTAACCATTCTGGTACCCTCAGAAGCCTTCTTTGCCTCCGACTTCGTGTTCTTAACTTCAGTGTTGAGACGGTTGGCAGCATCTTGAAGCATTGCCTTTTCTCCCAAGAGTCTTGATTTTTCTGTTTCCCATTGCTTCTTGAGTTCATCAAGATGGCCGTTGACAGCTTGCAAATTAGCCTTCAGTGATTCGCTTGTTCTGGTCGGGGGAGTAGGGGGCTCCGCAGGGAAGCTATCTTTAGTTACGTTTATGGAACTTGACAAAAAAAATCAGCCCTCGAAGCGATAAATGTTGGAACAATATCACCTTTCATCAAGGTGGATGAGATTTTCCAAGTCTAATTTGATATGGCACTTCTGGCAACGAGCACGGGCCAGACGCCGTGTACGGCGGCCCTCCTTTCTCTTCAAGTCGGCAATCTCATCTTCCAAAGCGACCATCTTTGTTCGGGCATCCTCAAGCATCTGTGTCAGGCTAACGGCATCCACACCTGCGTTTTCGAGTTTATCAAGCTTGTCGTCGATACTTTCATTGGCTCGATCGAGTTCTCCCTGGAGGCGTCGAATTTCGGTAACAAGTGGAGTTAGTGATGAATCGTGTTGCGTGCTGTTCAGCCATGATAACTATTACGCAAACATCAGCAGGGATTGAGAAACTGAGAAATAATAAAACTGACGTCTCTTAAAGGAGTTCCAGGAGTCTTAGGCATTCGGATCGACATACTCAGGACGTGTCGGTGAATAGGCGAGATACCACTTGCGTTGATCAGCTTATTCGGTGTGCCGATCTCGTTAACCGTCAATCTCAATGTTCTGTTCCGCTCTAATAGTTCTTCTTTTTCTCTCTCCAAAAGTTCGATTTTTAGATCCTTCGCCTTTTCGATCGCCTTCCGAGCAGGGGATTGATCAAGCAGTCCTCTCAATTTGGCCTTCTCCCTGTTGGCATCGTCAAGCTCGTTTTCCAGAGCCTCATACTCTGCGGCAGTGAAAACAATTCCAGCAGAACTACGAGAAGAGACGCTTGCATCCCTTTGTCGTTCTCGTTTGAATGAGGCTAGACGGTTTCTCAAGTCCAGAATGAGTTCCTCGTCTTTGGTCAACTTTTCCTCAGACACCTCAACGGCCTCTTCCATCTGACGTTCGCGTTCACGAGCGGACTCTAGTTGCTGTTCAAGAGCCATGACATCCTTCGAATTCTGCTGCTCCAGAGCGGTCTGCTTGTGGATAGTTTCCTGAGCAAGACTTAGCTCTTCCTCCAGTTGATGAATGTGCTTGCCGACATCGTCAGCTCCCTGCTCCATGGCTTCAGCGTAGTCTTTGGCTTTATGAAGTTGGTCGTCCAACTGACGAATTGTACCCTCCAACTTCTTGATCTTGATATGGTCGTCAGAGATTACATTTTCGCGACTTTCCGCTGCAGATTCGAGACCGATTATGAGTTCCTTTTGCGTATGGACCTCTTTCTCTAGTTCCTCGATTCGAGAATCGGAGATCGAGACTTCATCCTCAAGACCTTTTATTTGAAAGCTGGCATTCTTCAGATCACCTTTAATGCGTGCAATCCACTCATTTGCCTCTACCAAGGCAGCTCCGAGGTCCTTTTCACCCTCGAGGAACTTCTCCGCCTTCAGTGCACGCTCCGTGGCAATGTCCCTTTGTCCTTCGGCCTCAGCAAGCGCGTTTGCCATCTCCTTCACCCTGCGATTAGCCTCCTTTTCCACTTTACTTGTGTCGTCTTCTGCGGCCGAAACTTTCTTTTCCAAACTAACGACCAATCCAGAGACACCTTCTTGCACCTCCATCATCCTCTCTTTCCATCTCTCTTTATCCCTCTCTCTCTCCTCCTTTTCATTTTCAAGTTGCGTTTCAAGTTCCTGTCTCCCCATCGTGTAGACCTCCACTTCAGTTTTCAGCATCTCTATCATTCCTTCAAGCTCAGCCTTCTCTTCCAACCATTCTTCAGCCTTATCCTCTTCCACATCACCCAGAGTCGTACCTATTGAACTTCTCCGTCTGCTTGGCTTGTTAGGGTTCCTGTTGGAGATTTCTGCCTCATTGGTCGACGTGGTCCACGCATTTTTCTCCACTTCCAGCTCCTTCAGCCTTTCTACGAGTACTTCGTTCTCCTCTTGAAGCCTTCTATTTAATCCATGCAGATAGTTATTCAGCTTATTTGCATTAAACCTCCCAACAGGCGCACCTGCACCAAAGCCCATGGCCGGGTCGAAACTCGTATTGACCCGTTGGTGAGTCGTCAAATCATGCGAAGAGGCTGTAGAGATGAACGATGCCTTATCCGTGGTGCCATCGTAAGGAGAGGGCGTAGCCCATGGAGCATCATCTGGTGATGCAGCTTCAGACCCGGACGAGGCACTGGCAGAAATGGCCTGCGAAAGAGGATGTGAGAGGCGAGGTGCGAGAGCAATTCGCGGTCTCCGACCGATCGTGGAAAATGCTGTTCGTAAATTAACAGAATTGCTGCTCGAACCATTATTAGCAGCAGGGGTGGACTCGGCCATACTGGGTGTCCCGAACATCTGAGGATGTGGAGTGCCCGCTGTCAGACGAGGTCGAGCAGTGGAATTTATGACAGACAACAGAAATGAGGGTCGGTTATACGGTGTCGCAGGTATCACATTGTGTCGTGGAGCCTGGTCTCGTTCTTCACCGTTTCTTGATCCAGGAACAGGCGTTGATAACAAGTCAGAAGGAGGAGTGGGGAGTGTGAAGCGAGCCCGTGGGCGCGGAACTGGTGTTGGTGTAAATGCGACCGATTCAGAGGGAGACCTAACATTACTCGTGTTAACTGTAGCCATTTTGCTGTTGATTGCATATGGAGTCGGGTCCTCTTCAGAAGAGAACGTCGGCTCGTGTTCTTGGGCACCTTGGCTATTTGAATCATTCCGTTCTCGATAACTTGCTTCAGCATCCTCGGATAGTGCATCGGCATCGGCATCAAGTCGAGGAGGTGAAATATGTACATCGGTGATATCCATAGACCGAGTCTCTTGAGAGTCATGGCTGGGGTCGCGTTCGAGAAGAGAATAATCCCCTGCATGGTCTTGAGCTAATGTCTCAAGAAATGGTGCAACCGACGCTTCATGTGATTCAGACAGAGAACGGTTACTGCGTGGGGTTGCTTGCGATGATGACGATCCAGATGATGATGTACGAGTAAGAGACGGAGTTCGGGCTCTAGGATTGGTTCGTCTGAGGGCAACGTGTCGGTATTTCTCGAGAGGTGAAGGCTAGATCATATTGATGAACAATAAGTATTGGATAGTGAAATGAAAACTAGCCTTGGGTTCCGATTTGAGGCTGAGAGAATGTCCATAGTTCTTAGGCGTACCCTCTTGACTGCCTTCTGGTAGCAGCGGGGAAACCTCCCTGCTAATTGATCCCAGTGCATCCGCCAACGAGAAGTCCGGCCTTGACTCCTGCAGTTCTTCGTCACCTTCTGGGGGAAGGTATATATCTGGCACACTACTCCGGCTTTCAATTCCCTCCTCATCAGAATCCTGATCGATTGTCGGATGAATAACGGGTAATGAAGGAATGTCGAAACTGGCATTTTTGCTTTTTGTAGTAATACCACCGGCGGACTGATTGGATCTCGAAGCGATAGAATGAGCGAAGCGCGCAGTGCTGGAGTTGGTGATGGTTGTTGTTGATCCCCTTTGTGAACTGGTTATAGTATATTGAGTTGATGGAGTCGATTGCATCGGTGAAGACATAATCCTCGCATTTCCAATCACATCCTCGCCTTCGTCCTGTGCTGGTCCCTGGGACTCGTCCTCTAGAACCTCCGAATCCTCAAAAGGAGGGAGTGAAGGGAGTGAAGGCATATCTCTGTGCTCAATTGCCTCGATTCGTCGCCAGATCCGTGAGGGTGTTTCCAGCAACGTAGTCATCCCGTAAGTTGTCTACTTTACAGGCAAATGCAAAAGTGGAGAACTAAGAAGTTCAAGTCATGTGATCGCGTTGAAAGCCGTCACGCGTCCAATTGACCGAAACGGGCCGGGCAAGATTAATAATTATGACTAGTATGACCACCCGGTCAATACGCCGTCTTTCTCTCTTTGTTTGAGCATCCAGAACCAGACTCGATCATTTTAAGTTCCAGCAATCGTTTATCAGCCCAGCTCCCCAAATCGCCGAAGTACACTTCGGCATCTTCTTCTCGCCATTTCTTGAACATCATCCAAATATGCATAGCATCTCGACCAGCCCTGATTGCTCGTTCGTAGTCTGGAGCCAAATTGAAGAGTGCCTGCGATGAAGGAGTAATGATCAGGTTCGTCACCAAATTATTGTGAGAGTAACAACTTGCATCTACATAAGTCTTGGCCCACATCTCAGCATTCTCATAAGTATCATCCATTGCCAAGATTTGGACGCCCCCTTGTCCGTCAGCTCGCAACTTGCAGGCTACCCATACTTGTGTGTCAGACAACAACGCGGGTACAACGGTCCCAGCTTCCCAGTCGAAGACCGAGGTCACTTTTGGGCCATTTGCGGTCAAATCAATTGTCATATTGTGGACGCCGAAATCGTTATGTTCGAGCACGAGTCGATAGATTTGTGGATCGTCCTCCTCAGGCGGTAGAACTGCGGGAAGAAGCCGGAGTAAAGAGTGTTTTGCTGCTACCGCGCGGGGACCAACGAACTGACCGCCGGGCCCTACCCATCCGATTGTATCGCCTTCATTTCCGATTGTCTCGTTGATCTTGGCTTCTATGAGGGCGTGGGCATAGTCGCGTGTTGGAGCTACTGGAAATGTAAATGGGCCTTTCGGATCGGATCCAGTGAATGACTCCAGCATGCACTAAACCTGCTTGGAACCTTCCAATGGAAGAGGGCAGCCCGTGCCTCTGCCAATTGAACGAGAAGCTGGGTCTACAAGGGATGAATGGACCACCAATCAGGCTCGCAGAAAAATCCACTGACCTCCTCTAGTTCATCAAGGTCCCCCCATCTGTTGGTCTCGCCCTCCTCACAACGAAATATAAAAAGTTGTCTATGACGCCCATCGAGAGCGACAGGTCCCTTTGGATTTTGCTCTTCAGGCAATCGATGGAATAACAATTCTGGGACGGGGATTCCGGGATGGCCATTGAGATGCTCATAAACTGCAATTTCAAATTGGGCACTCCGGAGGACGTCATTGAATGGCAAGGCGTGGTAACCAGGCGTGTTCACATCACTACGGGAGATGCGAGCGAGTATAGTCATTCCGTTGCTCAGCATCATACGAAACCCCTACAGGAAGAAAAGGTGAATCATTGAACATATGGTTAATGAAACAACGAAAACGTACAAAATTGTTGGCGCCCTTCGTGGCCAGCCGAATGTCCACCACTTGCGATCGTAACTCCCTATGCACCAACGCAACGATATCTGCAGTATCAAAGCAGAAACCCGTGGGTTTTTCACCAATAACCAATGGCAGAAGGTCTTCGCCATCGAGGTCCTCGGGCCATGGATCACAGTAATATAACGACTGACCGCTTTTTGAGGACGCAGTAGACATGTCGAAAAAGCAAATCTATACTAACTGGTTAGCAGGAGCTTATTCATTTATGCCGAACGAACCTTTGGAATAGTTTTGGAATCGACCTGGTAACCCCCAAACTTCACAGCCACGAGCCTGATGACTCTTATCTGATGTAACGAAATCTGTGACCAGGCGCATTGGCGCAATGTTCTAATGGCCTAATGACTAAAATTTTGGTCAATGGACAGGAAGGCTTGTGTAATCCTGTCACACAGGATCACTCTGTCACATCCCTTATATAGACCACGCACCCGTACCTTTATCCCTTAGTCTTAGCCTTTACCTTGTACGTCGGTACTTCGTCCCGCCCTTATAGAACTTGCGTACATCATTCTATGAGATCAGTTTTCATCGAAAATTCGAACAACTTACAATTGTCTCCTTTCGTGGTCCCAGGGTGTGGCTAAATTTAGACTTTAGTTCGTATTCCGTACAAACTTGGTCACCTTATATGGTAATCTCCTCAAAACAAAAATAAAAAATAATTAGGCATATTTGAATTACAGTTATCCCGGCGCTGCTAGACAGTGTTCGAGTTGTAGCGCTCTTACCAACGCCCTCGATAGCAGGAAAAATGAGTAATGATAATCAAAGAATTATTGCCCACAGCAAGCGCGCCGATTCGAAGGCGGGAAGGGATGGATTAGAAACGGCTAAAATCTTGTCCGTTTATCGCTCTATAAAGGGAAAGAAACTTGAATGTCATATAAAAATCCTGTATTTTTACATAGTGAATTACAGTAAATTGACCTTGGTATTATTGGATAAGCCAGCTACCAAATTTAGAGGGAATAGAATTTCAAGGATAATCTGTAATGGTACATGTTTTCAACATGTTTTTCTTAAGTTTTTTTCAGGGTCGGGTTTTGCCGATCAAACTAATATTACCGAATTTAGAAAAATCTGATCAAAACCAAAGTCGTTCACTCAAGAACCTGGGTGCAAAACCTGCATCAATTTCTCAATTCCCGTACGTTCTGGCTGTTCGAATACTTGATGAAATCTGACGTCATATCATTCACATGTTCATTACTAAGTGTTTTCTCTTTGTTCCACGGAAATTAGAGAAGGGTTCGTCCAGGTCAGCCTACAGTTCAATTTCATCGAGCAGCACTCAGAAAAAAAAAATTCGATGACACCTTCAATGGTCAGGTGCTATGTCACATGTCACATCACACCAAAAGAAAAAGAAAACTTGAAGAAAACGGGCACGGAATCTTGCAAAACCCTGTAATGCGCAAACAGTTGGATCCCCGTATCCCTATCCTTATCAACAATAACGTGAAGAAAAACTACAGGTCTTTTATTGTGCTTGTGGGCGACAAAGGTCGCGACCAGGTAAGAATTCTCCCAGAAAAAACTGGATATTATATCTACGAGTCTGGATATTTCAGATCGTCAACCTCCATTTTCTTCTTTCTCAAGCGAGAGTCTCCGCGAGACCATCTGTGTTATGGTGCTACAAAAAAGAATTGGGATTTACGAGTCATAGGAAAAAGAGAGAGGCAAAAATCAAGAGAGATGTGAAGCGGGGCATCAGAGACCTAAATGAGCAAAGTCCGTTCGAAATCTTCGTAACGGTAACCGACATTCGGTATACGTGTGTCTGCAATTCAAAGTATCTCTTTGTTCAAAGCTTTGATAGCATTTCTTTAACAGGTACTACAAGGAATCGCATAAGATTCTTGGAAATACATACGGGATGTGTGTTTTGCAAGATTTCGAGGCTATTACTCCAAATCTTCTTGCACGGACAATCGAAACTGTAGAGGGTGGGGGCCTAGTTGTTCTCCTTCTGAAAACGATGACCTCGTTGAAACAACTTTACGCTATGACAATGGTACGTCTTCGCTATTAGAAAACGAACAAATACTAAGGTTTGTTGAAGGATGTTCATTCACGATACCGAACGTCTTCACACGATGCCGTCGTTGCAAGATTCAATGAAAGGTTTATCTTATCTTTAGGGTCATGTGAAGACTGCCTTGTTCTCGACGACGAACTCAACGTTCTTCCCATCTCCCGAGGCAAAGACATAACCCCCGTGTCTGATCCGTCGGAAAAAACCAAAGACAGCAACACCTCAGAATCTCAACTTCGTGAACTCCGCGAGTCCCTCGCAGACACCAAACCTGCTGGGGAGCTTGTAAAGCTCGCTAAAACCCTCGACCAAGCACAGGCTATCTTGACTTTCATTGACGCTGTTGCAGAAAAGACACTCTCTTCGACGGTTACCCTCACAGCTGCAAGAGGGAGGGGAAAAAGCGCAGCCCTTGGTTTAGCCATTTCTGCTGCTCTTGTACATGGATACGCGAATATATTTGTCACCAGTCCAAGCCCGGAGAATTTGAAGACATTGTTTGAATTCGTGTTTAAGGGATTGGACGCTCTTGGGTACGAAGAACACTTGGACTACGATATCGCGGTTGCGCACGGGTTAGACAGTGAGAACAAGGGAGAATCCTCGAAGACAGTGGTGAGAGTGAACGTCTTTAGAGACCATCGACAAACTATCCAGGTTGGCCCTGATTCATCATTTTTTTTGTGGTTATTTGGTAACTCTTACTCTTACACAGTATATTGAACCCCAAGATGCCCATGTTCTTGGGCAAGCAGAGCTCGTCATCATCGATGAGGCTGCTGCCATACCACTCCCCCTTGTCCGTAACCTGATCGGACCTTACCTCGTCTTCCTCTCCTCTACAATTAACGGCTACGAAGGGACCGGGCGTTCACTGTCACTCAAGCTAATTCAACAACTCCGCGAAAGCACACGTCCATCTCTGATAAAAGAAGTTGCCAATGAGGAAGGTGGAGCGTCCTCCGCACCGTCAACCAAGAAGCCAACCATAAAAGCACCTCCAAAAACGCGGACTCTCCGTGAAATAAAGCTCGAAACACCTATTCGTTATTCTGCCGGAGATCAAATTGAAAAGTGGCTCAACGGGTTGCTTTGTCTGGACGCTACCATACTGCCCCGTGCTGGGACCCAAGGGTGTCCACATCCTTCCACTTGCGAGCTCTTCTATGTGAACCGGGATACGTTGTTCAGCTATCATCCTGCTTCGGAAGTATTCCTCCAACGCATGATGGCGTTGTATGTCGCTTCGCATTATAAGAACCAACCTAATGACCTTCAACTGATGTCGGATGCACCAGCTCATCATCTCTTTGTTCTACTACCCCCCATCAAGGACGATGAATCTCATCTACCCGAGCCGCTTGTGGTCCTACAAGTAGCATTAGAAGGCAAAATTAGTCGGGAAGCAATTTTAGAAGGTCTAGGGAGGGGTTTCAGAGCAGGAGGTGATATGATCCCTTGGCTGGTCTCCCAACAGTTCCAAGACAACGGATTCGCGAAATTAAGTGGAGCGAGAATTGTAAGAATCGCTTGTCATCCCGATTATGCCAACGTAAGTAATAGTGACTCTGCAAAAAAAGACCCCCGCTCACGATACCAGATGGGTTATGGTTCCCGGGCTTTGCAAGCTCTCAACTCATTTTACAGTGGGGAGTACCTTTCTCTCGATGAATCATCAAGACCAGACATTCAGTACCCTGATCCCGCGGCCATTGAACCTGTATGCATCTCTTTGAAGCCCATTCTGATTATCGGAGAGCTCACATATCAATCTAGGGTACTGATCTCCTTAACGAACTCCTTAAAGTTCGTTCACCTACAGCTATGCCGCCACTGCTCCAGCGACTCTCTGAGCGCCAGCCAGAGAGTCTGGAGTATCTGGGAGTTTCGTTTGGCTTGACTCCTCAATTACTACGGTAGGTGGTTTAATATTTCAACCTTTCTCGCTATGACCACCGGATGGCAGATTCTGGAAACGAGCTGGTTTTATCCCATTGTATATCCGTCAAACATCTAGTGAATTGACTGGCGAGCACACATGTGTAATGGTCCGTGGGTTGAACAGCTCAATTGAGGATGACATTGGATGGTTAGCGGAATTTGCTGGAGGTTCGGTTTTCTTCTTGTCATCTCGTTCATAAGCTAACCACTTCACAGATTTCAGGAAAAGATTCCTCTCTTTGCTGTCATACAAGTTCCGCGAATTTGGTACTGTGACAGCGTTAAGTATTCTCGAAGCAGTCAACGCTGGTATCAAGAAGGACGATAGCAAAGGTTAGCAAGTAACTTGGTTTTTTTTTTTTTTTCTAAAAAAATCTTTCCAGTTTTGTCCCAACAGGAGCTGTCGATGTTATTGACGCCATTCGACCTCAAGAGGCTGGAATCATATGCAAATAACATGCTTGACTATCATGTTATTCTCGATTTGATGCCGACAATTGCAAACCTTTACTTCCAAAAAAGACTCGCGTCAAGTAAAGTCAGTGAAGACGGAGAAGGACAGGTGCGTTTAACGGCAGTTCAGTCCAGCATCTTGTTGGCTCTGGGCTTACAGAGGAAAACCCTCGAGGACTTGGAAGTCAGTGATTGGTTCTTCTCACTTGATCACAGAACTTATTCTTCCCTTGCAGAACGAGCTTCATCTGCCGGTGTCACAACACCTCGCTCTTTTCACAAAAATTGCCCGCAAAATCAGCAAATGCTTGATAAATATCCAAAAGGCTGCGATTAGCGAGGAGATGTCTAAGCCGAACACGGTGGAAATATCATCCATTCTTCCAGATGATTCCCTTGTGAAAACGACGGGAGCTGTTACTGAAGCCATGGCGGAAGAGCTCGACGAGGCAGGTAGCGAAGCCATGAAAGCTCTGAGAGAGAGACAGAAGGAATTCTTGAACTCTTTGGATCTAAAAAAGTAATATTTGTCCACTTTTTAAGCCAGAGTCGTGATTAAAATCATGTCATTTATGTTCTAGATATGCCATTGACGATGCACAGGCAGATTGGGGTGTGGCTGAGAAGCAAGTGACAGATGGTGGAAAGTCGACGGTGGTTAGCATTAAAACGAGTGTCGTGGCCGGCCAAAAGAGAAAGGCTGACGAAAACCGTGCGCAGGGTGCGGATAGAGAGAAGAAAAAGAATAGGCGGTCAATAAATAAGAAGGTGAAACATTGATTGACCAAGCGCCTCTGTTCCTGTACTAGGTCACGGTAAAACTCTTCGGACTTCTGACCCAGAAGAGATAATTGGATTGTAATGCCCCCCTTGCATCTCTAGGTGCAAGGTGCCACCGAACCTGCAAGGGGTTGTAAATAAGGCCACGACACTCTGCTTCCAGTCGGTTGAGGTAGGCACTTGACGCTGGGGAAGTGATCCAAGGCCTGGATGATGACGACTTGGAGTTTTCTGTAGAGGGTGACGGGTATTCTCGGAAAAATTGGATTAGCTCTGACGGATTGACGTATTTTGAGTATGTGTGTGTCCCCTTGCTGACTCGACCAAGTATATCTTCTGCGAACAAAATTGTGAGGAGATATGCAAGCGGAGTGCGAGATATCGTTGACAGAAAGAGGTGTCCACCGGGCTGCAGATTGCGAAGAATTTAGCTTCAAAGACAGACAGAGAAAGCTGGTCGCACCTTCAACAATTGGGCACATGTGGAAAGAAATACTGCTGGATGGTCTACATGCTCTATGACCTCCATTGCGCAAACCACGTCATAACGTTTCTGTTCTGAAAGCAGACTTTCGGCGGGGATGTTTGAGTACGTCAACTGTGAGGTTCCAGGACGCAATAGTGGATCAACACTGGCATGTAAGGAGGCAATCGCAATGTTGGATTTCGACGCGTCAATTCCGACAGTGTTTGCACCCATACGTGCGATACTCTACGAGTAATTGTGTTAGTTCATTTGAAAACTGAGGATGGAGGGATTACCTCGGACAGCAAGCCTCCACCGCAGCCAACATCCAGAACATCCAGACCCCGTAACATATCGTCACTCTCCAGGGGAGTGTCAATGTCCTCCTCACGGGCAACCTCCAAGAGCTTTTCCGTGATAAATTTCATGCGAACGGGATTCATCTTGTGCAAAAAACTGAACTCGCCATGTTCATCCCACCATTCAGAAGAAAGTCGGGAAAAATGGGCAACTTCATCTTCGTTGATGGTCGTGTCTGAAATTGTTCCGCGACCAGGTGAATGTATTGCACGGGAGGAGAGGTGTACGACAGAACGTCGAAGAGCTAGTCCGGTAGCGTTGCAGAGAAAAGTGGTCAGCATCGATTCAAGACCAAGCGGTGTACAAATGGGGCTGAGTGCTACCTCCGAAGGCTCATAGTCCTAAGTCAAGTTCGACATACACAATAAGTAGCAGTTGATTGTACACAATTAATAAATCTCAAACTGGATCCAGGTCTCCCTTTGAGTTCCTTGAACTTGTAATAACCTCCTCTTTGACTCCGACCTCCAGATCTAATTTCGTAGGGGTCGAATGTTCGAATATAATCGCATGATTTCGAGGAGCAGATTCGCCGAACCCCTGGATAACTCCATCGACCGCAGAGCTGGTGATTGAGTAGTCGCGGTAGTACCCAAAGCGGACGTTTCGATATATATGTGAGGACATGATGTTTAACATGACGATGAACGGAACGCCAAGGGCGCATGGGAAGATAGGTGGTTGGGGCATGTAGCACAAGACAGTAAAGAGAAGGTTTAAAATAAGAACTGCCCTAAATGATAAATCATAAGGGTGTAATGGACGAATTCGAGACGGACTGCATTTAAACTTACAAATAGTAGGCTTGTCCATCCCGCAAAATGGACTTTGAAAAGGCAGGTAGGTGGCTGCCAAGAACCAGAACTCGTATGCCATTCTTCAGGTTGACATCAGAGTACCTCAAAAATGCCCATGAGGTGGCAATAAAGACGAGACTGTCATGAACAAAAATGGAAGACGATGTTAACACATTAGCTAGTCTCGTTCTGTTGTCGAGACAGTACTTCGTGTTGCCAATCTGTATACCGCCAGTACCCAACACCAGCACGATCGAAGAACTGAAGACAAAGAGCCATGTCATGGAGAAGAACCCGATGACACATTTGTTATTGTTGAAGAGAGCGCAAACACGCATGGTGCAGAGTAGAGTGGTAAAAGGTATAGTAAACGGAGAAAATATGCTGAGCTGGCGAATTAAATCGCAGTTAGCAATTGGGGCGGCTGATAAAATATTCAGACCGATCGCAGTGAGAACGGGAAAACAAACTCAGGGAAACAACAAGCCCTAATATATAGGCTAGAGTGGCGACTCTGAGGGCTCCATCAGGCCTCACACCTCAAAGGTAGAAGAGCTCTACGATCGTACCTTGCGATAGAGTAAATTATAAAAGAAATATTGATCCGATATCGTGTAGCCAGTTTATAATCCTGTGGGAGATGGAGGATGACATCCCACAAGAGAACCTTATATCACAGTCAACTCATAATTCGATATCGAATAAAACGAAGCATACCGCTACCGAGCCAACAACTGCGTAGATCACCCCTTTGGTTTTCGTCTCAAATTCTGGCGGTATGAACGCCATGGGTGTGTAGGGATTAGGCAATGTAATGTTAGCGTTGGTGGCGGCCATTGTCATGGTGGTGTTGGCACATAGTTCAGCAAGCCAGAAGATTGCTCTGATGGAAATCGAACTCGATGGGAATAAGCAGCCACATTTGACAGAGTAATTCAAAAAGTTTATGTCTATCACAAGTTATATATAGAAATTTGATTCAGCTTCGGCAATTGCCGAAAACCAGGACACTTATACACATACTTCAGGTGCATGTCTGACGTACCACTATTTTTTGGCCATGTTACATCAATCTTGACCTGCAACATATAATCTCAATTCACGGCGTTAAACTATCTTATTCTCATCCCTACATAAAATCTCTTCACCTGCCAGTCCACTGAGGCTACTTTTTTAGGTACCCTTAGTCTTAACTAGACGTAGGTGGATGTCATATTGTAACAATTGTAACAATTTGTTCCGAGACAGGTGTCCAAGTGAATACAGAACATTGACAGTTGGCAACAATCTAACAGTCTACATTTTACAACTTTCCGTTGGTGGTGTTGATCTGCCAAGACAGAGTATTGTAACAGGGTGTGCGCAACGAGTCAACACTGAATATTAGACGCAGTTATATGACTAGCCACCACAAAGATTCTTCAAACCTCTCCCTTTGACCTTGACGAAGTGACCTCCTCCCCATTATTCGTGGCATCCAGACCTTCTATGTTCTCTAATTTTGAGGAGGCCAAATTTTCGAACACAAGCCCATGATGTTGAGCAGATTCTTCGGATCTTCGAACGGCCGCGTCGACGATCACGGAACTGGTGATTGAATAGTCCCGATAGTATCCAAAGCGGACGTTCCGGTACACATACGAGGACAAGGTGTTTACCAGGACGAAGGTCGGAATGCCAATGGTGCATGGAAAGATAGGAGGTTGAGGCATATAGGACAAGGTTGTGAAGAAAAGGGTGAAGAAAAGGACTCCCCTAAGGTGGCGTGAACACGGATAAAGAGACGGCACACAAAGAACTTACAAATAGTAAGCCTGCCCATCCCGCAAAATGGACTTAGAAAAGGCAGGTAGGTGCCTGCCAAAGACCAGGACTCGTACGCCATTCTTCACGTTGGGATCAGAGTACGAGATCCTCATAAGTGCATATGACTGGGCTATGAAGATGAGGGTGTCGTGAATTAAAATGGAGGACGATGATAACACATCGGCTAGCCTCGTTCTGCTGTCGAAACAATACTTCGTGTTGCCGATCCTTGCGCCTCTAGCACCTAATGGTACTGCGATGGAAGAACCGAGAACCAAAAGCCATGTCATAGAGAAGAAAGAGACAACATATTTGTTGTTGCTGTAAAGAGCACAAACGCGGATGACGAAGAGTAGTGTGGATAAAGGGATGGTAAACGGGGACAAAATGCTGATTTGAGGAAATAAATTGCAGTTGCCAACTGGAGCGGCTAATAAAAGATGTTAGCTTATACATGAACAAGAGGCAAGAGGACCCGGTTGACGAACTTAGGGAAATAACAAGCCCTAGCATATAAGTAAGAGAGGCGACTCTAGGATATGGGTCAGTCCTCACACCTCACAAAGTAGGATACTACCTACACACCTTGCGATAGAGTAAATTATAAATGAAATATTTATCCGATATCGTGTTGCCAGTTTATAATCCTGTGGGAGGTGGAGGATGATATCCCAGAACAAAACCTGTTGTCGCACACGTAAATTAACACGTAATTCGAGAAGAAAACAAAGCCCACCGCTAAAGAGCCAACAGCTGAATACGTTAATCCCATGGTTTTCCTCTCCAGTTCCGGCGGTATGAATGCCATGGGTGTGTAGGGATTAGGTAAAGCAATGGTCGAGTCGCTAGCTGCCATGGATGATGAAAAAAGACTTATGCAAATGCCCTCGCCGTTTTATTTGGAACCGAGATTTTCAGTATAAACGAGACGGTCCGGCCCGGGGTTCCCACTGCTACGAACATATTTATGTGAAAGCAAACTCTATTGAAAAAGTCAAGAAAAAGTTGGAATTATTCAAAAATCTTGATTTGTTTCGAAGCACTCGCTTCCTCCTGCCATCCAGTGCACAGTGTAACGACTCGACTAAATTTGGAAAACCTGCCTTCAAGCAGCTGGCAATTGTCGGAAAAATCCAAAAATAAGTATTTGTTCAGATGGGGACTGACTAAGTACTGATAGGTATTGACAGGTACATTTACGCTACTTTAATCACTATCGATAATTTTGGGTTTTTCCGACAATGCTCTCACCAATGGGAGTCTGTGGGTTAAGCCATCTGTGATCCGGTTTATGTAAAGTCCCAGAAAACACCGATTCGTCCACATCACCACTCGTGTTCACCCTCTCCACGTATCCGTTACATCCTAAACACATCAGCTTGCTACTGCCAATGGAATTTTCCTGGATCTGTATGTGGCTTGCCTCCAAATATGCAATCATTCGCAGTTCGCAATGAGGGTAGATGTTGACCGCGACGTCTTCGTGCCAGAGGTTTTCTACATATTTTTTATATTCTGGAGGATGGCTAGCAAGGACTCATCCTCCTCTCCGCAACCAAATTCCACGAATAATCCATTCACGAGAGTCTCAGGAGACTGCTTTACTACGACGGTGTCAGGGTGAGGGTTGGGTAGCAGACCAGGCTCGTCGCCAATCCAGACAATCTTAATCTCTGATCCACCACGCTGAAACTTTGCAATACCATCGGGTTTCAAAATACGTCGGAAATCTGGCAACGCAACCCCTACGAAAGTGTATGCACCTTTGTAGTAGTCCGCAAGACGCCACAGACGTCGACTAAGTCGCAAAAGCCATGCGTGGTCTGGGCAGCCATGGATTTGCCGTTCCGAGTCATCGAGGCTTCTAAAAAATTTGCTCTCCACTAGAGCGAGCGCGGAGACAGAGAAGGTGAAGATTTTAGATCTGTGGGTCTCTTCATCCTGAGGGAGACCGATCTTGGCGTCAGCACGAGCCATGGATACTATGGCATTAAAAACACTTTTGAGGCGCTGATTGCCATTCTCGGACTCGACAGAACCAAGGTTCACTGATTCTGCCATGTTATCCTTAGCCCAGTGATCGAGTAATTTGTTGAACCGAACATCCATGGGTTCTGAGATTTTGTCCATTTTCCGGATCATGTCGACTTTGAATCGGGTGTAAAGTCTCGGTGCGAGAGTTGCAATGAGTTGGTTTGTTGTCAATAAAGCATTGGTTTGGGTTATAGTTTCCCGTAGAAGGTGTATGAAATGGGCTCCATTTGCCTTGTCTTCTAGTCGGGGTTGACCGCGATGGGTGGCGAGATAGAAGGTGATCTGATCCTGTTCAGTGTGTAGGGCTGCAGCGACACCATCTCCGATGGGGTCTGTGACGAAGCATGTGGCAATCCAGTTTAGCACCGACAGTATTTCAGAGCAATCGCGTAAGGGTTCCCACTGGTTACGACGCAGATTTTCATAAGAGCAAAGTAGACAAAAGTACCATTTTTCTCCTGGGTCGTGATGTCAGTCAATGGTATGCGATTAAGATATGGAACTCACCAGAATAGTCATATTGTGAATTGGATCAAGGTGCATTATTGATTCAGATATTATGCCACGATGTTTGAGTTTTTGATAACAACTGTCGGAAGACTATTGGCGATAGTCCAGCATCCCCGTTCTTACGCGAAACACAGTGCAAGCAGCGTGGACGCAGTCAACCTTGCCCGTTGACCTCGATTCCTGCGTATGGATCCGATGTATTGGAAGCGTCTAATCAACCCCACTGTGTAGCTTGAACAGCAACCATGGTCCAGTACATGACAATGACACTATGGCATTCGTAGTTGTCTATCATGTTGCTCACAAGTTTTCGCTGACAACAAAATGTAGATGCTGCGTTCCGGTTGTGAGTTTCAAGGTCGCATTGCCGCGATCGGTGCTGATGAATTTTTATAGTCTGTATGCCCGTTTCGACTCGCCCCCTGTCAACCAGATCCCGGTCAAGTACCTGGACCTCAGCTCGATTTGCGCTTTCAAGCGTGGTATCTTCCTTAGTGACCTCAGGATAGTCATGCAAGTTTGCAACAGTAATGAATACACCTTATTAATAAAAGGGAAGACTCAAGGAATAATAACAGAGGATATCAACAAGGGGTTGATTAGTCGTCGTTGGCGCCGTCATCCTTGTCTTCCGGTGGAGGTACTGAATCGATCTGCCCCCCAGATTGAATCAAATGAAACTTGCAAAGCCTTAGTATCGCTTTTGAAGAAATGAATGAAATAAACTACCTCGACTTCTTTCGTCGCTTCATCGACCCCTTGGGCGATTTGAGATATCAATGAAAAGAAGGTGAAGGTTCCAACTTGATGCCTGCAGCCCACGCACGACGCCATAGCTATCAGAGCATCGTTGTAGCTATTTGGGTCCAACACAACAGCCGCGACGGGACGTTCAAATACCAAGCTTTGAATGTTGATGATATAGGTAGCGAACCACTTTTTCAACTCCAGATGTCTGTTGCCAAACTGAATCGGGCGACCTTCTGGTTGACATAGCTGTGGTATACCAACACAGAATGCTTGGAGATATTGTTCGTTGATCCATTCCCCCGTTTGGATATAGCCGGCAGCTGCCTGACTGCACGCGAGGTGAAAGGCGTACAATTTCTGGACAGCACCTCCGGTCACATTGTCGAATTCTGGAACAGTGGGGAATTGGTGAACAGGAATCGATAGAGAAAAACGAGCCGTTTTCTGAATTAGATCGAGGAAGTGGTACTGGATGGAAAGCGCGTACACCCGGATACAATCCGACTTGACGAGATCATCCATTGACTCCAAAACGTTCTCTATGCGCCGAATTACAGCATCCATGCCATACTTGTCGGCTAACCTCAACACGATCTGCATAGCTTCCAGTGACATAGACGGAAGGCCACGAGGGTCGCACCATGACAGAAGCTGGTAAAGCTCCCTACTGTCGTCTTGTGAAGGGACACAAGGGCGATGGTCAACAAACTCCTGGGCTGAAAGTGGAGCTTGGTTCGGATTAGATATCATGTCCTTAAATACGGGCGACACTATGGCAAGAATCGTTTTGTTGACGTAGAAATGAACATTGTTCGACGACCTAAGAATGAGATCGGCGTCTTCACTGGCGTCGTTGAAAGGCGGCTCTGCGACAATAATATCGACAGTTTGAGGTTGATCATCCTCTTCAGTTTTGCACCCGTGCTTGGTCATGGTGATGGACTGAAGCAAGTTGTATAAGTACTCGTGATCAAAACAAGCGCCCATCCTCATCGGTATGAACGGCCCGGGTCTAATTTCGCCAATGACTGAATCTCTGAACTCGAATACACGCGTATTTTTCCCCTTATACTCTGCAAATGGTAACCATTCCCGAGATAGGCTTGCTTTTATCCATATACTCGAAAGGCTGAAGGTAAATTCTAATCTACAACTGGTGCTGAAAAAGCACTCACAACTAGTTTTGCTTTAGACACAGCGACGGACGGGTTGGATTGATCACAAGGTAAACCGATTAAAAATCTTTGATTAATCATTCTTAAGCTCTGCAGGTTCCTTCTCCGGAAAGGTATCCAACTTGAAAATCCCTGTGCAACCAGTTACCAAAAGCTTGACGCATCCTCCCCCGCGAATTATAGCATCTCAGACCATATGTATCGCATGGCAGTGATGGCTATGTTATGCGAAGACTCAAACCTGGACATCTCCAAGTAAGTGATCACCATCTGGCGGTGGGCCCACAAATCCACCTTTTCAAGATGCGTGATGATGGCATTGGTGCATGATCTTGCAGAGGCCCAAGGTATTTCTTTCCAAATCCCCAAATTATGGATATCCTGAAATTCCCTGGCAGTCGGGGACATTGCTCCTAGCGAGGGTATTCCGAAAGCAGAGAAACACAGGTTGGAGGCTGAAGCCATGCAAAATTTTGTCCAGGACATGCTACATGGCAGCCCAGCAGCCCAGCGGATCCATTCATTATGGCAGGTTTGTTATTTACAACAACATCCATCCCAATTCAAGTAACATGATTCCCCTAGGAGTATGAAGAAGGCACGTCCCCAGAAGCAAAGTTTGTGAAAGGTAAACCATGCCAACATCTACATCATCTCATGACTAAATTATTGTCCAAGACCTTGACCGCTTTGAGATGGCTTCGCAAGGTATGTAGCACTCGTTGATAGTCATAATGGTGATATAAAAGATTATTATACAGCCCTGGAGTACGAAAGCGCGCATGGAATGGATACCTTGCAGCCGTTCTTCGACAGCAGTATCCCAAAGCTTCAGCACCCGCAAATTCAAAGCTGGGGACGCGATCTACTCGACGAAAGAGCTGAATTGCAATCTACGATACAAGGCAAATAGTCAACGAAATTTACAATTGTCTATCAATTCTTAATGATGGAATAACCTCAAAGGCGTAAAGGCGTAAATCATGCCATGCTCATCAGCAGCCTTGATGCACTCTTGGTCCATAACACTTCCTCCTGGGGCCGCCAGGTATTTTACTCCACTCTTTTTAGCCCTGTGCACGTTGTCGGGGAACGGGAAAAAGGCATCACTCGAGCATGCTACGCCGTCGAGTTTGGCAGCCCATTCCTTTTTCTCCGCCTCGCTTAGTGGTGTGACACCCCCTTCAAAGAGGCTCTCCCATTGAGCCTTTTCTCCCCCTTCTAAAACCTCACCAGAAACGAACAAATCGATAGCGTTAGCTTTTTCTGGCCGTTTCACTCCCTTCTTGAATGGGAGGGCAAGAACACGAGGATGATGACGGAGCCACCACAGGTCAGCCTTGCCACCAGCAAGTCTTGTACAATGAATACGTGATTGCTGGCCTGCGCCGATACCAATGATAGCACCATGGTATGCGTAGGCAACACTGTTGGATTGCGTGTATTTCAATGCGAGTGTGGCGACTATGAGATCGGTGATCGCCTCATTGGGGAACTGGACAGAAACTTCAGATCAGGTCAATTGATAACTGAGAATTGACAAACCCCTTGATTTTGAGTAACGACATTTCCAAAAAGATTGGCATCAATTTTGGCGTCGTTCCTCTTTTGACGTAAGTGTATTCCGTACACCTGCTTCGTCTCAACCTCTGCTGGGACATAGGTTGGGTCGATCTAATAGGGAAAGGCTCAATTCCAGAGAATCGAATTAAAGGGAGTTGCCAACTTCAAGAACGCAATATTTGCCTGCTTTCTTCTTTTTCAGCACATCCAGAGCCTCTTCAGAGTAACCAGGTGCGATAATTCCATCCGAAACCTCCCTGGAAATAATTCTGGCCGTAGCCAAGTCACATGGTGCGGAAAGAGCAATAAAATCTCCGAAAGACGACATTCGGTCAGCACCACGAGCACGAGCATACGCTGATGCCAACGGCGTCAGGGATTCCTTGAGATCTTCAACACCGTAAACCTGCTTCTCTACATCGGTGAGTTCAATGCCCACGGCCGCACCAGCCGGAGAGACGTGTTTGAAAGATGCTGCCGCTGGTATATTAAGGGCTTCGTGGATTTCTTTTACCAGTGCGTACGAGTTGAGGGCATCGAGAAGGTTGATGTAACCTGGTGAGCCACAAAGAGCTAAGAGAGAAGTTAACAAACATTCACAGTTTTCAACCCTGTACGATACCTTTGAAAGGAAGTTTGCCTTCTGTAACGAAAGCCCCTGCCGGCTTCTGATGGGGGTTTGCACCATACCTCAGAGTCATTCGCTGGATCGGCCCTGCCAACTGATCCTCGCCCAAATCTGCACTCGCATACTGCTCTCTGAAATATCCGCTAATTGAATCATCGTACTGTGCTGTCATCGCAAACGCCTTCAGTGCAAGGCTACTCCTCATTTTCTGACCTATATCCCCGTTTCCATTCTTCCACGCTCCAAGAAACTCGGAATAATCAGCAGGGTCTGATAGAACCGTCACTCGTGCGTGGTTTTTGGCTGCCGCACGAAGCAAGGTGACTCCGCCAATGTCAATTTCCTCAACTGCGTCTGCGAGCGTACAACCTGGTTTGGAGATGGTAGATGTGAACGGATAAAGGTTGCAGACTACGATCGAGATGTAAGAGATGTTTTGAGACTTTAAATCATCTGCGTCTGAGGGTATGTCTCTTGCGAGAATGCCTGAATTGAAGATGTTAGGCAGATGCAGAAGATAATCGACTGAATGAAATATTACCTCCGTGCACAACTGGGTGTAATGTTTTTACTCTGCCGCCCAGCATTTCTGGAGCTTTCGTGATATCCGAGACATCCCTGCGGTATATCAGCAACATACATTGGAAGTCAAAGTGAGCTTGAACGAACTCAATGGGAATACCTGCATCCCTTATTTTTTTGGCCGTCCCACCAGATCCTAGAAGACGAACACCATTACCGTGCAAGCGATTTGCTAGATCCAACAGATTTGTCTTGTCATAGACCGATAACAATGCTACAGAAGACATGGTCAACAACAGAGGAGAGTATCGGAGTGACTCGGATAAGATCAATGGATGTGCCCATCCGAATCGATCAGCCTAACACCACCAACTAACAATGTCTGGATCTCCAAAAACAATGCGGAAGCAGGTAGAAGAATATGTCGTGGCACTACAGGACTCCATCGTCCGTGCCTTCGAGGAAATCGATCCCTCAGCACCCCCATTCAAACGAGATTCCTGGGTGCGAACCCAGGGTGGGATGGGCAGATCCTGCGTGTTTGCATCTCCTCCAGAAACCTCCAGCCATTCCTCCTTTTCAGCCGACGGTGGCGTTTCCTATCTTCCAATCCAGGATCAGTCTCACACAATACTGGAGAAGGCCGGTGTCAATATCTCAGTTGTACATGGCGTCCTCCCACCTGCTGCCATCCGCCAGATGCGCGCAGACCATACATCGATGCCTTTGCCTGAAAGAGAGGATGGTCTTCCTTTCTTTGCTGCGGGATTGAGTTTGGTCATTCACCCGCGCAATCCGCATGCACCTACCGTTCACACCAACTACCGATACTTCGAGATCACAGAGCCCGAGTCCGAGCATTCTTCCGATGACACAGAAGGAGGCTTGCCCAAGGTCATTGCCTGGTGGTTTGGTGGTGGTTCTGACCTTACTCCCTCATACTTGTATCCCGAAGACGCCATTCATTTTCACAAAACCTTGAAATCTGCTTGTGATCCCCATGGCTCCAGTCTTTATCCAACTTTCAAGAAATGGTGCGATGATTATTTCTACCTTCCCCACCGCGGCGAAACTAGAGGTGTGGGAGGTTTGTTCTTCGATGACGTGAATGAAGGACCCCACCTGAGGTTGCCACCCCACCCCGAGGCAAGCCGACCAATATCACCCCAGGAGATATTTTCGTTCGTCTCCTCACTCGGGAACGCTTTCATACCGTCCTATCTCCCTATCCTACAAAAGCGACATTCAATCCCATACACACCCCATCAAAGACGGTGGCAACTTCTCCGACGAGGACGATATGTCGAGTTCAACCTGGTTTATGACCGGGGGACCAAGTTCGGTTTGATGACGCCGGGAGCCAGGATAGAAAGTATACTTATGAGCTTGCCTGAGACGGCAAGATGGGAGTACAAGACCGAAATGGATGAAGGTGACGAGGAGAAGAAAATACTCGCGGTTTTGCAGAAGCCCGTTGATTGGGTGTAAAATAGAAGCACTCATTACCTTTCACTGGAGTACCTACCGTGCACTGTTGATTGTTTTACCGTACAGAGTAGGTCCCGGGCCGATCAATAAATATATTTGGACGGGCGCCTAATAAGATGTACTTAAGCTACCCAGCGATGCTGGTCTGGCATATAGCTCTAACAATCCGGGCTTTATTCTCAGTTCAAAAATGTCTGCAACAGCCGAGAACTTGACGCTACCAAACCCACTGCGTTCCACGTACATACCACTGGTGTTACTCACGGACAACGCAGAGGAGCGTATTCGCGACAGTACAACCTTCGAACCATTTGCTTTTATCACTACGAAGCAGCATGCTACGCTGCCTCTCTCCATCCACAATTACAACCATCGCTCATTTTGGAGTTCCTCCCCGCTATCGTCCTTCAGCACGACAATACAGCAGCAGGTTGTCGACTCACAGGCAGTTCTCTCTGACGAGAACGAAGCGTCTCTAGCATTGACACTCGCATCTCGCTCGCTCATCACGGAGGGGTCCACCGGGAGAGTCGTCTCCCGTTCGTTTGTGAAATTCTTCAATCACGATGAGAAGCTTTCATACCAGCCTACTGGCAACGAACATGCCTATGAAATCCAGGAAAAGGTCGACGGAAGCATCATTAGCCTCTTTTGGTACGAGCCCCAAATCCCTTCTGGGAGCTCCCAATTGCAAAGCAGAGGCCAGTGGATTGTGGCCTCCAGATCTTCCTTCGCCAGCCCGCACACGGAATCCGCACGAAATATACTGAATACACGGTTTCCGTCCTTGGTCAGCGACACCCAGGAGTCATCGCTGGACAGGACAAAAACATATGTATTTGAACTCGTGGATAGTCGTATGCCCATCAAGATCCACTATCAATACCACTCAGACTTGGTCCTGCTTGCCATTATTGGAAATGATGGAAGCGAGACGAGACTAAATGACACCGGATTACCCTTCAGGAGACCTAGGATATGGAAACTGGACGAATTGATCCCAGGAGAGAATGGGACTGCGGTGACTGCTCCGAATCTGAAGCAACTGAACAAACTTCATCGAGCGAACGAGGAAGGATTCGTCATCACATTTTGGCGCACGCAAGACGACGTATATCCCCAGAGAGTCAAGGTGAAGCTGGAGGACTATCTGAAGCTTTGCCACAGACCAGGACCTGCAAACAGGGAAGGAGGCAAGACCGTCGACTATTCATCTCGCAAGTCCCTCAGACACCTTTCAAATTCGAGCACGAAACCTCTGATGAGTCTCAACGGTCCCCCTTCTCCGCATGCACTGGTCAACATATACACCGCTTACCGTGTGTCCATCCCATCCTTCTTCAAAATAGACGCTTGCATGTCATCCGTCTGCCAGCGGCTTATCGAAGCTATTCGATGTCTTAATGTTTCGGACGATTATGGTGGTGAGGCATGGCTTACCAAGATCACGAAGACATGGGATCGTATACACGCCTTATTCTCGATCCATGAAATCGATTGGAAAGAGTGGGTCAGGAAACTGGAACAGGAAGGATACAAGTCTCGGCCGCTAGGCAAAAATGCCACAACCATGAAGGATTTCGACATGCGTATTGGAAGAATGGACAGGTCGTTGATACCCTCTCTGAAGGCTTGGTTCGAAGGACAGAACGTAAAGGAGATTGTGAGACTCGTGGTCGAGAGCGTGGAAGTTCCTAACGATCTCAAGTCGACAGAAGTTATCGTGCTTCATTCTATGTAGAAAAACAGATCGTTGCGACAAGCAAATACTGGGGGGTTGATCAAAGGACCAAAAATTATATTCTCAGGTCTAAATACAGACTCAGAGTTGGTACCTCCCCAACATCCCTGTGGCTTGGGTATATCTCCAAGTTCAGACAGGGTCCGCTGAATTGACGAGATAAACTCGCAATGAACCGGGTCAGACTAAAATTACGAGTATGAATTGAGGAACAAGAATAAAGGAACACGAGGAACTCACGGAGACGCACTGGGGTGCGCGTCATGAAAAGGCCAATTGTCCAAAATTTCGACAATATTAGCTCTGAAGTATTCTCATAGCCTCATTTTTAAGACCGGGCACATCCCCCAGGCGCACCCTATGCATTTCCGTAGTGGTGAAAGCCTCAGGGAACACAAAGCCCGTAATTCCCTTGGTAGCTCTTAAAAGTGTCTTCCGCTGCCCATCAGGAGTGAGTTCGAATTCATCGGGCCCTATCCAACAGTTCCGAGTAATTGGTTTTGAATCACCCCATAGCACCTTCGCTTTGGCTGTCACGAAGTCAACTTGGGAGAACATCGATGGGGGAATATAACCCGCCCTGTTGCCTTTGGTAACCAACGTTGTCTTGTTGGACCATTTTTGAGTGGATGGATTCGGGCTGAAAAAACGAAGTCCAGCCTCCATGCACTTGGTTAGGTTGAGGAAAATGAAGACTTGTTGAGTGTCCTCGGTGTCTTAAAAGCAACGTTAGTTGGGTAATCAACACCCATATATGTAATCACGACATACCGAGAAGATACTCTTCCGTAGGAATATTGAGAGAGACTTGTATCCAATCGCTCTCTCCTCTAGGGATGCCAATTCGCGCTAGAGGAAGGGAGAGAATAAGTTAAATGCTCAGAAAACAAAACATCGATCGAAATACTTGCCAATATGACTTTGCCATTGTTCGAGCGTTGTTGAATAGACAGGAACTCCTGGTCGATCCTTGGATAGAACAGGTTTCATTACCCAATGGGTTTCCTGTTTAGAGGGTTAGGCCCTTCCCCGAGCACAATATACAAAAGTGGGACGTACATCCCATCGTTTCGCTCGTATCCAATATGAATCACCACCTTTTCTCGGGTTAAATTCGAGATCAAAGCGATGCTTTCTGTCTGTAGAAATAATCTTTTGTAGGCGCCCCATATCCAATGATTGAAATTCAGGGTGGTTAAGCTGAACACAAATGGTGAGGAAGATGGATCACGAACAAAGAGGGAAAGCTTACCAGCCGGTTCACAGAGACGTAGCCATCGTCTCTGTCACCTAAACCGAGCTCTCTGGACGTGCCAGAGCGTAACACGTATAGCAACGTTGTCTTCACTTTCTCGAACGCGTTGAAATCTATTCGACGAGGCTTCGGGGGAGAAAAGAGGGTTGAGTACGCCTGGGTATTTTTGAAAATGCATGGTGGCCTTTGTAGTGTCCTGGCCAAAAGCCTGAATGACATGTACGGCCTGGCTGGTCAGTAAGGAAAGTTCATAAATGTTTGCTTAGGTCCCGAGATGCCGAGATGAATTATTCTAAATATAGTTACGGCCACGCGGCCGCCGTGCCGCCATCAATTATTTGATCAAAGTCAAAAGTATTTCATGGACCTCTGGCGACCATCGTTGTCTGCGTCCTGGAACGATGTCTGATATGTCTTCGTCATGGGGTTTCTCATCCACAAAGTCCAAGTTGAAAACCTACATCTCCAGAGCAGAACCCCATACCCGCCGCTTGCTCGATCGCGGGCAGTCTGACGAGGGCAGAGGAATTCGGGCTTGGATCAAGGAGAAAAGCAAAGGGGGTTTTGGTTCAGGCGTTGACGGCGTTAGTGCAGGCGCTGAGGTCGTCAACATATTCCCTGGGTGGGCTGCACGGCGGTATGCTCAAAAATCAGATCAAGGTCTGCACACGCCGTCTTTTATCCTCGTTGCCCCGCTGAACAATATCTAGTCCCTCCCCAATTTGAAGTCGAAGTGTTTGTGTCTGGGTTCGCATGTTCTCGGCGGGGTCCAGAAAATGCCACACGATCACAACGAGCTTTTCTTCGTCTCGCAAAAAGTATGTCGTACGCCCATCCATTGCCGTCCCCTAACGTCCTTTATTTTACTCATCAGGTTTTGCTGGCCTGCCGAAGATAGTGGAAAGCACAGCAAATGTTGCCCCATACGAAACATCCCTCGCTCATCTGACGCCCCGGACAGAAGAGCGCTTAACTCTTGGTCCTCAGAACGATGCTGAGCCGAACGCAGTTCTCGACATGGAAGCTCTCGATCGAGAACTGAATCTCGTAAAGTTGGATGACAGTGAAGATGGCCTTTCCGAGGGTTCATCCAGTTGTGATGATCATACATCGCCCACAAGCAAGAAGGTCCCTACGCCTCACCTCACCCTTCTGAAGCATCTGCATGACAACCTGGAAAGTCGCATTCGCTATCTGTGGTACACCGCTCTGCCAAATCGTACTATCAGACTGCATTTCCTTGTTTCCCCACATAAGGACGCCGCTGTCCCAGAGAATCCAGAATCATCATCAGAGGATGCCAAATTCTCTCTCGAGCCAGAGGATGGGTTTCTTGCGACACAAGATGTAACCACAGGTCCTGACGGCGCCTTTCAAGCAAAGGTCAGAGTCAAGTGGGAAGATCTATGTCACAATCCTCGGGCCCTCCACTTTGCTTTTGGCGAGACAATAGAGGATCACGACTTGTTAGTCGTCGCGAAACTTCTGCCTCAATCTGACCAGCCAACCTCATCTCCACCACCAACCACCTTAGCAACACCACTTGCGACCATTACCCGCATACCAATCACACATTCGCCGATCCGGGTTATATCGGATATCGATGACACCGTAAAGCATTCAGGGATATTATCTGGTGCACGAACTGTCTTTCACAACGTGTTCGTCAAGGATATGAGAGATAATGTCATTCCTGGCATGGGAGAATGGTATATGAAGATGTTCAGCCAGGGTGTCAGATTTCACTATGTTGTGAGTAAATATTTTTTCTTTAAAAAATATAATTCACCTTTTGTTAGTCGAATGGGCCGTTTGCCATATTACCGATCTTGAATGACTTCTTCCACATTTCGCAGTTACCATCAGGTGTGTGACTCGCATTCCGACAGTTACGTGACTGAAGCAGAGTTTAGGATCTCTGAAACTACGTTCATATGCGGGTCGGTCACTATTTGATGGTTTCCTATCAGCACCAGCAACTCGAAAACGAAGTGGTGTCCTCGAAGTATTGGACTCCTTCCCCGATTCATTGTTCTTCTTGATTGGGGATACAGGCGAGCAAGACTTGGAACTTTATGCCGAGTGAGTTTGACTTGGCAATTTTATCTTGATTCATCGCACCTAAAACTATAAACCAGGATTGCAAGGGAGAGGCCTGATCAAATACTTGGTGTCTTTCTTCGCGATGCTCGTCCAGACAATCAATGTGTTCCAGAACCACTTAGCGATCCGACGGGTTCGAGAGCGTTGGATACCGTAAATGATATCGAACGTCCTGCGATGAACAGGACCGACAGTAGCCCTGCTGGGTCACTTGGCTTGTTATTGCAAAGGTTTCCGTCCTACAGAACCCAGAACCCTGTCTGGAGGACGGCATCGCTACCCTCCCTCGGTGTGGCCAGCGCAGTAGCCATGCCTAACAACACACCACCGTCACCAACATCAGCATCTACGTCGACTCGATTCACTCTTGACAGTTTGTCCAAGTCTTCTGAAAGTTACTCGCGGCTGAAGGGCAAGTATCGCCCCTACTTTGGACTGGGTCCCCTGACATCCCAACCAGAGGAAAACGTTTTCGATTCTCCCCCAGGCTCAGCACTGACCAGTCCGACAAGACCACGGCCACCTTCTCGGTCCTCCGAACAAACAGTAGACCAAGGCTTTATCACTGAGGCACCTAAACCCATCCGTTCTCCTTCGATCTCAAACGCACGATTTCCGTCATACTCAAAGCGAAGATCAGGCTCATCCTCCTCCAGTAGCGCTGAAAACTCTGATTCTCAGAACAAAGGATCACTGCGTGAACAATTGCAGAAACGGGTTTACAGAGCACGCAAGCTGATACCGGAGCATATTGTGTTGAGGATATTTGGGGATCCTAAGGAATGTGTGGAGGTGGACGACATTTTGCGACTGGACGGAAATGCCACACACAACAACTAAGAGATTTTTGTATGTGTGTGTGTTGGGGCATGGGGGCGGGAAGGGGGAACCTGGACATTGTACTTAGGCCAGTTTGTGGATTATTTACATTTCATTTCATTATAGAAAATACAGTTAATGATGTAAAAATATTGAATGCAGTTGCGGTCGTGGTTTCGATGAGAGGCGGGAAAATATTGTGCCAAGGTCCACCCAACGTCTTCCACAATTGTCAAGGTACTTCTCTACACAACTGCTCAATGTTTGCAGCAATGCATGGTTTTGCGTCACAAGGGCACGCAACTCGTCTGAGAAAAGTGTAAATGCGAGAGAAAGGAATTCCATATCAAAACATACCTCTTTTTTCGCGTTGACATGCTTTCTCACCATCAAAAAGGAAAGCAAAAAATCGGAGTTGGTTGTAAAGATGGATGTCGGAGTACTGTTTCATCATGAGATGACATACATGTAGCATAAAGCAACCTCACCTCAAATCCAACCCTTCCTCTGCAACCGACACGAAGACATCTACGGCCATACACATGCATCATCCTTGTCCGAGAACCGCATGTTGGGTCATCACAAATGGTCCAACCTTCATAGTACTTGGCAATATAATCACGAATCTGGACTTCAAGTTGTGCGTGTATGCTACCATCCTTGATGGTTTTCTCGCATGACGGGCAAACCGCACCTTTTTGCTGTATGAGGTTTTGCTAAAAAGAAAAAAAAAATCAACAATGTGTCACGTTGAGATTTAAATCACTCTACCTCGGGATCATTGAGTGGAAGGAATGAGAGTTTACCCTGACAGTGGCGACATCGAACGATAAATGGAGCTGCCTCTCGGAATCGCTCGGAATCACTGATCTGGGAATCGAGTGCAGAAAACGGCCTATCACTCGAGCCCGTTGTTTGTTGATAGCGCATTGGATCCAGTCCTAATGAGTGTCAGTTGTGAATTAAATATACAAGAAAGAAAAGATGCCTACCGAGACATTCTGCCAGACGAGCTCTCTCTGTGCCTTCAATTGGATCACATAGTCGCTCCACCGGTGGTAAAATTTGTAGTGAAAGGTAGTGTTCGTAATCTACCGAATATTTAGAAGGGAAGTCAAGGGCACACGATATGAACAAACCAATAGTAAGCGCCGCTCCGGCTTTTCGAAGTTCGTCAGGGTGCTTAGCTCGGTCAGCTTGTGCAGACTTCGCTGATTCTTGTCCTTCTGCCAAAGAAAATATATACGGGATAACGTCACCACTTCTTGCCGAACCTCCTCTCTGTTTCATCCGGAGGGCAACCTGAACATGGGGTTGGCTTTTGGCATCTGGGAAGTCCTCAGGGTTTTTGCCCAAACGCTTTCTTTATTGTTGAGATTCGATCACAAGGACAGAAGAAGACATTCACCTTGTAGATAATGAAGTCATCGACCCTCACTTTACCGCTACGTACGTTGTCACCGACGGTCGTTAAATATTCGTGGATATTCTGCACCACGATTTCGGTAGGTTCCCCAGACAAAATCTGGTCTAGAATAAATCTGCGGAATGTCAGCATGAATAAGGCCAGCGATAACTCTGGACGTACTGCGAGACCTGTTTAGACAAGGCACAGTATTCACGACGTTTCATGTCAAGACCCTTGACTTCGATACTTGTCTTGGCTGCTAGACCGTCTTCTATCTTGACGGCAGCGTACTTCTTCTTTTGAAGTAGTAATAAACGTTGGAAGATACCATCGAGGTCGATCTCAAGCAATCTATACTGTTCGTTCACGGCTTTCTTAAACGCCGCCGATATCCTCAACGCATCTTCGAAATTGGTGACATTCGAGTTAACAAAGACAGAGTCAGTGTCACCATAGACCACCTTCATAAATCAATTTGACGACAAGGAATCTGAGAATAGAAGCGGCTTTACCTGAAGGTTCAAGTTTTCGGCCAATTCTCTTGTATGAGTTAGAATTGATCGTCCTTTGAATGTCGTGAGGGCGGCCAACTGCCGTGCGTAGAATCTGGAATATTCGAAGCCAAGACACCCATACATACTGTTGGCAGTCAACTTCAGCGCTTGCTGCTTGATGTCGTACTGAAAACGACAAGTTTAGGCGACGATAACTCTTCAAACTGTCAACCATACCTGCATTATTTGCGCATTACTAACGTTACGACCTTTCATCAGACCCTTGACTTGTCGTCTGCGGTTGACCAGGGTCGCGATAAGACGAGGAAGAACACCTTGAGGGACGTCTGGTGGGGGAGGTTCCGGCACTCTTTCTTCACCATTCTGGCACAAAGAGGATCAAAGTCAAGTGAGTTTATGAAAAGAGATAACATACCTCGTCTTCCTCTTCAACAGGTTCCACAGTGGTAAAGTCAATGTTGTATTCCTGGATGATGCTGGGATACAGCGAGTTGAAATCCATGACGAGAATAAACTTGTCCCAGAGTCCTCGGATCGGCTCGAACACAAGACCACCTTTGTACTTGTCTCGTTTGCCCCTCTTCTTGCTACCGCCACGCTCGTCTTCCTCTGGGTCTTCTTTCACGGCAGCTGGCTTTTTGCCGTATGTTTTGTCCGGGCAGATATACTTGAGTTTGTGGAATTCGTGAAGTAAGATGTATTCATTCCGTTCAGCACGACCTCCATTCAGTGTCTTGTTCCTGGTTTAAGAAGTTGAGTCAGGAGCACTTTTGGTGAATAGAATGCCACAGTACCAAGAATTACCAGCAAGGTTGGTCAACTGCCTGGTGAGCGGCAGTATCTGCACTTTCGCTGCGATGGCCATCTGGAGGTGGGCGTCTAGCTCACAATGTCTCACGAATTTGAGCATGGGATCTGGTGAACCAACACTTCCGTCCAATTTTGTTGCGGTTTCATCTGGACCGAAGTCCTCCCGCTCAATGCTAAGGTGAGTTTTGCACATTTCAGTCAGAGACCATGTGGTTGAAGAAATCATGCTCTAGTATCAACGTAAGGTCATGGTCACGACGAGGAATTTTACTGGGGACTAGCCTTGGCTCCATCACTTGCTAGGTCGCAGAGTAGACGACCATTTAGGAATTTAATATTGGTTCCTTGTCTCCCAATATTTGGAAATTTTGATCGCCTGAATCGACCTAATCTGGACCAGTGATCAGCTTTCAGGTCCCGCATCCTATTGAGAAGGACATCCAGAGAAACGCCTAAGAATTCGAATCCAATGATAACGTCGGGATCGGCTTTATATATCGACACTATTCGACGGATTTAGATATGTATTCATTAGAGGAATATGTCGGCTTACTTAAAAGGCCGCTTAGCAGCATTCGCTCGTTCTGCGCTGGCACGATTGCACCCTTCGAGCTGCTTTTCGCCTGTTTCTCGAAGTTTTGCGGGAATTTGTCAAGAGGTCGTATGAAAGTATTTACTGAACATTTGAGTTGTTCAGGGGGCGTTGGGTCATCAATTTGCACTAAAGTCCATGAAGCAAAGAATGTGAAGCTGAGCTTATACGTACTGTTTTGCCAAATCCTTGTTGTGGCGCATACGACTTCTCGTTTGTTGTCCTGATAGTTGACAATTGTTCGGACGCTCAGGCTCAATATGTTGAGAGGTGGCATCTCTTTTGGAGCGTGGGGGTCTGTTTCGGGGAACGGGTTGAAGTTCTTGGGGTTTGAGACTGTAGCCTCAACTTTGCACCAGGATATCTGATATGAAGGTCAATATTACGAAGATGAATTTGAAACGAGAACTTACGCCTTTGTTATTGACTACTGGGTGCTTAATGTTGATCCAACAAGGTCCCATGATTTTCCGCTTGAGAACGAGAAGCTCGAATGCGCTGGTGTTGGTACCCATAATTTTTGCAATATTTGGGCCACAAGCATTGTTAAGAATGGATTTCTCTGTCACAAATCCCCAAATTAAAAAACATGAGGACATGAATATCGGCATACGGACTGACCAGCAAAGCTATATACCACCTTCATCCATTGGCTCTCCCCTTTCGGGATATCTTCTTCTCCAAAAACGTACTTGCGTTTTACAAATTTACCACGCCAGGATTTGATACCCATTTGTTTTCGGATCGTATCAAATTCATCATGTACGTCCTCTTCTGAGGGTATAATATCCGTCTCCACGAGTGCGTCGTCCACAAGTTCGACTCGCTTATTACGTGGAAGGATATAGAGGTTCCTTTCGATGTTTTCCACAGTGACACAACAAGAAGCCCAAGTGGTAGTTGTTTTATCTTTAACCTTCCCAGTAAAGTATAATTTACCGTCGAGTTCCAGATAATCGAGCCAAAAGAAACGTAACGACCCGTCATCTTCGAGAACAGAGGCACTAGAGGTGTTTGCAGCATTGGAGCTAGAAGACAAAGGACCCATCGTTTCCTCCGTCTCTACGGCGAGAGATTCATAGACAGACAACCAGTTGGGCCTCGCTTCTTCGGCCTTTGGAGTATTGTTTGTGGTTTTGGGGATGACCCGTTCCTTCGACTCTTTCTTAATGGCGGGATGAAGGTCATCATCATCGATCTCCATGAAGTCATCCATGCTGAGGTCATCATACTTGTCGAAGTCCTCTGAACTGCTTTCCACGCCAAGATTGGCGAGACGCTCTGTTGCAGGCACCAGATCGGCGTCGTCAATACGGGGTCGTTTGTTCGGACTAATATGATCGTCGCTGGATGGAAAATCATCCAGGGGTCCATCGGAAGAGAGATCGAAAGAACTCCGACGTTCGTTCCATTTGACTGGTGAGGAGTCAGGTTCGATGAGGCGGACTGGAGACGGCTTTCGTTTGCGGGACGGCTTTGGTACAGGGACATCGACGGTAGTGTTATCCATACCTCCAAGAATGGACGCCATGAAATCCTCCTCTTGCTGTGCAGAGACTGCCGGACGATAGGCGTTAATCGATGGAGCTGTATTTGGAGGAAGTCCAGGTTTGGCTTTCGAGGCATCCTTCTTCTTTTTTGCTTGCTTCTTCGCTGTACAAATGTTAACGGAGAGATATGTCGCAATCAATTGGCCGCACATTTACGCCTGTTATCTTCGTCCTCAGACTCTTCATAATTGACATCGCCTCCTTCCCAATCATCCATACCATTGTCGACGTATCCTTCCGCTCCATCGTCCACGATGAAGTCATCACGTTGCAGACGACCTTTTACGACGCCCCCGTAGAAATCCTCAGTCACTCTGTCGTATATGTCCGTGTCTTCTTCCTGTGTGAGTGTCAGTAAGCAGAACATCGAGTTGGCTGCGAAATACCTTGAAATCGCGCTTTCCACCTTCTCGAGCACGCTTGTATTCTGCTAATTTGTCAATTTTGGGCTTTGTGTCGCGTCTGGAACGGTCTGCCATCCTGCACAAGTGGAAACCAAGGACTAGACTAGGTGATCATTCGGACTCAGTTGACACGCTTTCTAGCTCCGCTCTGTTCGACTCTTCGTCGACATCGACACCAATGAGACGGGCAGCACCACATGTCAACCGACTCTAATGACACGGTACCGCCCTGGCCATCACTGTACAACCCAGGGGTCGAAGTCCTTCACATTCAACACCAGCCCGCCGTCCAGCCTGGTGGTAAATATCTCCACCATGCAGACGGTAGGTATTATCCTTTCTATTCCCTGCAAGTATTCCTTACTTTCTACAGATGTCTTCCGTTTCACGTTATACTGGACAATAATTTTCTACATCCCTCCCTTCCTGATTTGCGGCTTTTATGCTTTCTGGAATTACGCATTCCCACCTTCTCCTCGTACCTCTGACGGGCCTAAGACCATCGTAAACGAAGTCCAAATGTCTAACTTGGACACCGAACCCAAATCAAATACACATGCACGACCAGCGATGACGAATGAGAGACGATCTAGAGTCACATTTGCTATCATAGTGCTTCTCACATTTTTGGCACTCAGCCTGGCTGGCGCTGTGATTGGGTCTGCAATCCTTGGATTCGTTGCTTTTGGTTTATACAAATCCGCTAATTTTAATATGTCAACGTACGATTTCACGATTTTATCTGCTGCAACGATCCTAAACCTTCCTTCTTATCAGCTGGGTACCTTTTCTGCTTGCCATTATGTACGTCTTGACTGGCCTCCTGAGGTAAGAGCATACTTGTCTTTACAAGTACCAGAACTGACCCTGTTCTCCCATAGTGTATGGCCGTCGATCATTGAAATCATCTAGATAGAGATATGGTTTATTATCTACCCTCGAACATCTTTGTGGGGCCATACATATGTACTATCCATCACCTCCACTACTATTTGTCCTGTACCAAGGGATCATTATCCAAGATCAACTTGTAAAGCTGTATGAGAATCTGTAGTACTTTGGTCAATTCCTTGTTTGGGTTGATCAGCTCTACACCACACCAACCAGTCATGAACGAAGCAAAATTGGATGACTCGTCTACAGACGAAGATACTTCTTCGCAGACCACAGAGGATGACCCCCAAGTACCAGAAAATAACAGATCAGCTCCACCAGCTCCCACTGTAACACCTTTGCCGATTCCACCTCCTGCATTTTCACAACGCGAAAAACCACATTACGCACTTCGTCACATCCTCAGAGGCCACACACAGTCCATATCAGCCGTGAAATTCAGCCCAGATGGCAGGCTGCTCGCTTCTTGCGGTGAGGATCTTAATGCCTCGTCTTCGAACAATTCTGACCTTATGTAAAGGCGCAGAAAAAGTCGTAAAGATCTGGTCTCCAGAGACAGGCCAGTTTCTAAGAAACTTGACTGGCCATACACAGGGATTATCAGATATTGCCTGGGCGTCGGATGGTGCTTATCTCGCTTCTGCCTCAGACGATACCACAATCCGGATATGGAACGTCGAGAAGGTATTATATCCCAACTCTTCCAACATAAAAACTGAATTTCGATAGGGCACAACGCACAAAGTGTTGAAAGGACATGCAAAGTGGGTTTTTTGCGTCAATTACAACACTGCGTCAAACCTACTGGTATCGGGAGGCTGCGAGGGTGATGTAAGAATATGGAATGTTTCCAGAGGTCGGTACCGCTCCGTCTTTCCCTTGTTACACACTAATTAAACCTCTAGGAAAGTGTATGAAGACATTGCACGCGCACATGGATTATGTTACAGCTGTTCATTTCAACCGAGATGCATCTCTCATTGTGTCCTGTGCACTGGACGGTTTAATGCATGTTGTTCCAGTTCTTCTGTTATCGTCCCTGTTATGATACTCCTACAGTCGCATTTGGAATACTAGCGATGGACAGTGTCTCAAAACTCTTGCTGAGGGACATGATGCCATCTGGTGAGCATCTCGACTCCTTTTGAATAACTCATATCCAATCGCTTTCTGCAACAGCCAGCACGTCCAGTTCTCTCCCAATTCAAAGTACATACTGTCCACAGCTCATGATAGTGCAATCAGGTTATGGGACTACCAGACAACGAGGTGCTTGAAGACATACAAAGGTCACGTCAATTCAAAGTATTGCATTTGTGCTTGCTTTAGTGTGACGGGTGGAAAATGGATTGTTGCCGGTTCTGAAGATCATAAGACATACATCTGGGATTTGCAAACGCGTGAAATAGTTCAGGTCCTTGAAGGTCATACAGGTGAGTGTCTGTCCAAACGTTCTAATTTGTCAGAAACCAAAAACCGTCTAGATATCGTGGTTGCAGTGGCCGTACGTCCTTGTAGAGTCCATGCTTGGTGAAAATTGCTGACTTCCCCCATATTAGACACATCCAACCCAAAATATGATTGCGACTGGTTCAATCGACTCCGATCTCACCATTAGGATATGGGTAGACCCAGGGTCGCATCCTGCGTGAACTGTGTAAAATTTGCAATATCTATACCCCTTGTATAAGTGTATTTGTGTATTACTGCTACTTTACATAGTGTCTTAAAATGAAAGCGTTCGGTGTTGAAAACGAGAACACTAGGTTCGCCGTGGAGAACTTGTCACGGTTCGATCCTTTTATTTAAGGGGTTCTGCTTTCAGTAGATCTGTATCACGTTGAATAAGTTTAGACACGGCCAAAGTGGAAGGAAATCACCATTAGCAATCGCCTTGTCTGCTTCACTTAAGCCGGAATCGTGAGCCTCCAAGAAGGCATCAACCTATCAAAATAAGAAAACTGGTCTGAGTCAAGACCAAAACTCGGGGGCTAACATACCTCATTCATGACTTGGTCATCGTCGGCGGCTTCTCCCAAATCGTCGTCATCATCATCTTTCGCATCGTCGATGGCGAAAGGAGTACGCTCCATCAAAGCAGCTGCATTGACAGCATGAAGCATAGGCATCGTTGACGGACTTCCAGAATCAGAAAGATTTAGGGGGGATTTTGGTGGTAGTTCAGGAATTGTATCAACCGCAAGTGTCGAACTTGACATGGGACTCAAGGTCGCCGAACTCGATGAACCTACAAGACTCGATTTCGACAAGGATTTGCGCAAAGTTGGCGTGAGCAATGATTCGCGGGCTTTTGGCTCTTCCAGTTTGGTATATCTACCAATCGAGGGTTTGTGCATTACCTAAAGATGACCCCGTAAGCACAAATACTGCGTTCATAGAGTCAGCGTCTTACTTGGTGCTTTCCGATAGTTTTCCCGATTTCATCTGTAAAGATGTTGAATATCTTTTTGTTACTGTCAGTGGCGATCGATGACCAGATATCGCCCAATAAGCCCGTATTGGTGGGTAACTCTAGATCAGGTATTGCGCTCAATTTGAACGACGCGGAAAGGTCGGTTTCAAAAAACGACTCCAAGACTTCGTCAGCTAGCACCACCATCCGGAACCTAGTCCCCCTTTAGAATTGTCCCAAAAATAAACAAGGAGAACATACGTTGCAAGGTTCAGATAGGGTTGATTTGATTCAATGGACAATGGACCATCGTCATCCGATGTCTCTGTTGGGGGCAACAAAGCATCCCCGTACTCAAAGGCATTCGACATGAAGCGGCTAACTGCACCTAGACAGGCGTCTCCTATCTCGAAGCGGAAGATGAACTACGTAAATTTTAATTCTATACCCCACGACCGTTGGTATGCAATACACTTACGAGCAGTGATTCCGATAACGTCAGAACTTCATCTTTTGTGAGATAGCCATCTTTGTTCTTGTCGTGGAGGTTGAAGAACCATTCAATGTTTTCCATCAAATCTTTGAACATGACGCCATCTAGTCCAGAGACGAGATCCTAATTGGAATACATGTCACAACAAAGTTAGCGACAATGTTTTGGGAATTCACCTGAAATGACAAGGCACCGTAACACCCGACATCCCAGAAATAGAATAATCGGTCGATAAACTCGTTCTCCGCGACCTCTCGGTCTACTCGTCGCTGGAAGGTCTCAAGTTCAAATGGTCGATGGATAGACGTAGGAATATACCTGAAACCCGTTCACAACAACCTTATCATCCCTGGCCCACGTCGCGATCTCACTGAGAAAATGTCGGAATGTTTTTAGACCAATTCGGGTCTCTGGCTTCGATTCGTGCCCATCTGCAGTAGTGAAAAGACTCGAAGGAGGTGCAGTTGCTGGTGGTGGTGGCGCCATGCACATGGATCTGTAGAGAGCATCATAAATCAGACCCGCTTGTTGTTTATCGAACCCTCCAAGCGTCTTTAAATTCCGAACAGCACCTCGTTTGGCGAAGGCCTCAATACTATGGACGATCTCATTTCTGAATTTCTTCCGCTCCGATAGGATTGTGTCGTCTGTAATGACGGAGAATTCTCTAAAAGATACAAGGAGAAGCTCTTGAAAATTAGTGATAGCGCGTGCTCGGGGATTCGAGGACTCAGGATGGGCTGATTCTTCTAATGATGCGAAGTAGTCTCTCATCAAGCTACACAAACGTTAGCAGTCATAGATAAATAAGAGAGAGGAATACTAACTTGAGGAATCCTCCGTCATCCTGTATTTGTAGGAGTTGTTCTCCATTGATTTTCAAAATGGCTATAGAATCTGGTCGGTTGAGAACAACTTAATAGGACATATATGACAGACCGAGGCTAAAATCCATCAGATGATTTATTTCACGACAATTCGCCACTTACCCGACTTGAAAGAGGACTTTAGGTCCCATACAGAAGAAGCAATCGACAATGCGGAAAGCAAACACCATCGGCATACTGTTTATATACCTGAAAGAACTGATTCGTATCATATTGCAGGAATGAATACCGCTGGCGCTTACAAGCTTAGAAACCAAGGCAGAGACGCCACAGACAGCTGAACATCAACAAGTTGGAAGTGGTCGTGGATGATAGGTAAGTGCTTCTGGACAAGTGATTCGAATACACGTTGATCCAACAATGTACCATGCATGGACGGACTATATCCAGGTCAATGACCAGAGTCAAGAATAGGAAAAGTTGTTTACGCGTAGTAACCCGGCAGCAAACGTCCGCAGAGAACCTCAAGCAACCAGAACGCTTGTTCTTCTGACATGTAACTAGTAAATCGGTCAGGACAATCCGGGAACGATAGAACGTTAGTCTCACATCAATATTGCTGCAGCCAGTATGTTCATCGCCTTCACATTTATAAACATTGAGAATCAACGTAACAGCTGTCCATACCTGACAATACCCCAATTCTGGGTTCATGAAGGAATATCCTCGTAGAACACGTCTCAAGGCATTGATACCCTCTTCAGACTGATAGCCAGCATATTCAGGAAGACTTCGATGTAAATCCTTCTCTATATCGTCAGTGCTAGGTGTAGTCCGTCCTTTATTCTCCTCCAAAAGTCGTTCATAATATCCCGGGTTAGAGAATCGAAGATATATTGAGCCAGACAATGTCTCCCAAATCTCGCCTCTCAACCGGTTTGGGAGACCAACTTGGACTAGACGCGTACATTGTGGATAGCGAAGGAGGGTAAGATGACGGCCATGACCTAAGGGATGTTGAAAAAATTACGACACCTGAGATTCTGGGAAAACCTACTCTTGAGGTATGTTGTCCAAAGCTTGATCTTCGACGTTTCTCGAAGCCTGCAAAGAATAAGAACTAGATTTGCACCATACATTGCCACTTACTTCCTTGGGTCGCCTGGAAACCTAAATTTCAAGCCAAGCCCACCATGATAACTGATGTCAGGTGCAGTTCCATCATTGTCCTCCGTAATCAAGCTCCCATCTTCACGTTCATTTTCAACAGGGCTCGCAGAATCCGACAAAAGAACTTCGGAGTAACAGGTCTTGGAGAAAATCCTCACTAGCTTCATGTTTCCTCGCTGTAATTCCACCTTGAGGGCATCACGGAGTAATGAACAGAAGAGGTCAGCTGTTGGGCGCAGTGAAGTCAATTGAACAATCTGAAGTAATAGAGTAAGCAAGCAAAAAAGTAATGGGTGTATCGATTGACTAACGATCTTCATTCCATGCCACAGCAGCAGGCTCAAGGCGTACACTCCAGCTCGCGCATTCAGTCTTTCAACTCTTCGTATCGTACAGAGGGGAATCGTACACCGAACGGACTTCTTGTCAAGAGAAACGAAAGCCAAATATGGAGGCATGATGTGCAACTTTCCTGCCTTCAAGTCATGTTATTTGAGTGGTCAAACCAGACACGGGTACCACTCACATACGAATCCTCTATCTCTCCCAGACTTAGCACAGCATTAATGTCCATTTTTTCTACGCCTTGCCCGACATTGTCCCCTCCCAGATTTCCATTTTCAGAAGGAGGAATCGAGAAGAATATGTGTGTCAACTCTTCTTTTGTAGGTTCCTTGAAATTACGTAGAGATGTAGAGATTGTCGCCATGCTTGAAGCCTAAAAAAGGTACAGGTGCGTATGAGCAGCCCACCTGTGAAGATGTAAAGGCTGGTCAACGTTGAGCTGTGTCACCAAGTAAATTCAAGACAGAGTTGTCTCTTAACCACTCTCTTGCCTCATTTGGTTTAGGAGATGTGACCATCAAACGTGTCACACGGTCAGTCAGACTTCAGATGCAAGGTCAGATGCCAGAATTTGAATGAGACAATTATTTTTCCTGTTTCATCCCGACGCGCGCACAAAGCAGAGGATAGTACTACAAGACGGTCACGACTTCAAGACCATTAAGAAACATCTCATTATGACCGAGAGGAAAGCAAGAAAGCAATGTGCAGACAAAGCATAACCTAGAAGATTGTGTTGGGTATAAGCATGCTGCAGTCGTATTAGTTGGACGACTTTAAACTGAGAAACAATTAAGCTGGTGAATCTGATATGTCGTGACAGAATGAACGTAATAGTTTTAACTGCAATATTGGGCAGTGCCACACCAGGTGGACTTGAGAGTTTGAGTAACTGAGACTAGTCAAAAATGCCGTCCATTGCATCGAAAGGATTTCTGTAGAATATATCAGAATCTCGAATTTGATGCATCAAAAAGAGACTGACCGAGGCTGAGGTTTCAGAACACTGTAACTAACGATTTCTTCTTTTGCGTTTCTTCTGGAGATGACAATTCGTTTGAAAGCGCCGTACTTGTCATACAAGACCCGATGGTCTAACTCGCAGAGATTGGGACAGCTCTCAGCAAGCTGATGGACGAGTAGATGCATTTCTTCGAAGTTGTTCTTTACAGACGACCAGAGACCGGATCCGCGGAAAAACCGAAGTTTCTTAAATCGTGGTAGAATATCAATCCACTGTTCCTGAGCAGATATCAGCACAAACTGAAAGATAGAATGAAAAAAGACCGACCTTGGAGACAGGGATTGGATGCGGGTAATCCGAGGGCAGATATAAGCGTGGTAGAGCGAGCCATTCAATGTTTGGGAAAGCCTCAGCTATTTCATGTAAAACGTGTATGTCACCGAAGGTGTCCAGTCTCAGTTTTCGTAATGATGTTCTATCCAGGCATTTCAGCTCCAGAAGTGTCTGAGGACTCAACAAGGTGACATAGAGTGACTCGATCTGGCGAAGAGTTCTTGGACTTTCAGGTGCAGACATCTCTATATCGTCTGAGTCGGTTGAGGACGGGGCGGTTGGGGTAGAAGGGGTCGCGGGAGGAGTCGGAAAGCCCGTGACTGTGCCAACCGAACAACCACTGCCAAAATTCGGGTCATCCATGGCTAGAATGAGTTGCCTGTTGCTGACAAGGGATTTGAGGTTAGGCAGAGAAGTAGGGGGCACCCATGGGTTCCCGATTGGACACCAGCTGAGTTCCTCAATGGAAGGGTGATTCTGTAGGAAGAGAGCCCGGGATTGATCGATTGCCATATTGGCACCCGACTGCATGACCAACTTCAGCTTCTTGAGTTTCGGCAATCTACACTCCGCAAGACTATGGAACTCTAAAGGCACTTCCAGATACTGAGACGAGGTCAGAAGGTGAGTTCTCCGAGGGATTTATCACTCGCATACCTCCAAACTTGGTGACCCAGAAAGCAGTACGGAGAGGTGCTTCGAATTACCGATCTTGGCCCAGGTATCACCTGCAAGAGTTAGATACCGTAGATTGGCAACTCTCCACAGCTAGAAATCCGTTAATCTTGATGAGAGCGATTCGTATGGAATGAGCTTACGGGATATGCCAAACTCCCAGGGTCTTGCGCAGAATTGAGAGCATGCAGTGCGAATTTGCCATTGAGACTGAGCGCCTCCAAAGATGGTAATTGACCAACAGCCGTCAAAATCGCATTCTCGTGGAGCGGGTGAGATGTGGGTCGGACTTGATGAGGAACATTATTCCATGACCAGCTGAAGACCCGGAGACGGTGCATATGACCGATAGCCTGACAAATATTTCGTATTCGGTTGCTCTCTTCTGCATGATTCCAGCTCCGATTGTACATATCGTCGATGAGGATGGTGGGGTAGTGGTCAGGCATTGTATAGTTGTCACGTTCGCAGATATGAAGTTCGCGAAAGTTGCGGGCAAGGTCTGACCTTCGAGCAAGATGTGCCCACATCTCTGGTAGAGGATGCCGCACCCGCAGCACCCTATACTGCGTGTGATGAGGAATAACGGCATCTGCGCACTCCCTTGAGGCCAAGGCAAAAGCGACCAAATCCCTGTGATGATCAAGCTCGGAGACGATCTCGTCAAGAATTTCTTCTGGAAGTGAAAAGATTGTCGGCTCCTTTGCGCACTTTACGGGCCACAGACGGAACATGTTGTAAAAATGTGTGATTAAGGAAAGAAAAACGGATGGGGGGATTAGTAGGGAGGGGGTATCGACCTTCGATTGGCCTTAAGGTCACAAGCGGGTAGGCATCAGTATTTGGTTCTGTTAGACATCGAAGGGCGTATTCCCTGTTTCGGTAATCAAGAACAATGTTTCCATCCACAGAGTTCTGAGTCCTGGAAACCACCCACAAGCCATCTGACCATTTTCCCCGTCACAAGGTAACCTGGAGACATTCAAATATTATAATTCTTTGCTGTTCTTCGTCGGAGTTTTGTTCTTGACTCCAACTTGACTCAGGGAATTATGTCCCAGTCGTGAAGTACAGTAGTGATACTTTCTCTTTCTTGTCTTCACACTGTCCAAAAGACATTGAACGAGAGACATGACACACAGCACAACATCCTGCATTGTTATCACATTGATTCCCACAAGCACATACCTTTGAGTCGCTTGACACTGATACAATCGACAAGCAGCTCTCAACGCAAGGCGAACAAAGTGGGTGAGTACGAGGGGACTGCATTTACCACAAGGGACCCTTATATATAAAATTGACCCAGCCCCATTCCTTTGCTGACGTGCTTTAAATGGATTGCGAGTAAGTATTCCACCACCATTGTCCTTGAGAAAATGAAGATATGTTTACCTCCCTGCATTTGGAAGTTTCCGAACTTCAAGTTTCAAGTCGGAACCTGAGCATTCGTTCCGAGCAATTGCCTGAGCGAGTGATATTTCCATGTAACATATATACTGGCAGTATTTCAACCTTAATATCTAGTTTTAATCCATTTATATTCACCAAGTTGAAATTGTAAATCATGAGCCATTGACTCGCCATGGTGGAAGTAAGACGCCGATGGTCTCGAGAAAATCGACTCACTTTGGGGTCTGAATCTGTTTTATGCACTATTGCACACCGAGTACGGCAGAGGTCGGCGATCATCGATCAAACTCATCAATTGCACAGCAAAATCCATTTTCGGTTGCTAGCTTCGTTTACAACTCGTGCGGCCACCAGATTTTCGCAGCCGAAAGGATGGCAAGGTTCTCCTGGGCGCTCCTAGTCTCGATATACCTCGCCGAGCTCTCAATATCAGTTCTACAACCCGCAAAACGTTTTTACGACACTCATAATTATTATGTCATAGAGCGTAAAGCCGCTTCTTCTGCTTCCTTGGTCGACATATCGCAGGCTCTAGGTGTCGAGGTCGTCGAACAAGCAGGACAGCTACACGATACATGGCTTGTCAGGATGCGGAAGCCAGAGCTGGTTGTCCGAGATGCGGACCCCGAGTTCTTTGATCCCGTTCTCACTGCTTTCGAGAGTTTGCGTCGAAAGGCAAGCTCATCGATAGTTGCACGAACGGATGAAGGTCTTGATGCGAAGAAGATCGTGTCTTCGGTGAGTTTTCTGGAGTTGCAATCCCCGAGGGAACTAGTGAAGCGCGCACCCATTCCTACGACAGCAGTTACTTCTGAAAGTGTTAAAGAGGAAATGCACCTTCATGATCCGCTCTTCACTCAACAATGGCATCTCGTTAACGATGAATACCCAGAACACTCCATGAACGTTACGGGTTTATGGGACATGGGGCTCACGGGCAAAGGAGTCATCGCCTCTTTCCTCGATGATGGCGTAGACTTTGAGACAGACGATTTGAAGGATGCTTTTGTATGTTTTTTTCCCTCGCTTTTAGATATTCTTAATCTATTTTATAAAGGTGCCTGAACTATCCCATGATTTTAATGCCCACGTAGCTCTTCCACGACCAACAGGCGCTCGAGACCATCACGGAACACGTTGTGCTGGCCAAGTCGCTGCGAGAAGAAACGAAGCATGCGGAATAGGCGTTGCATTTGATTCAAAGATAGCAGGCGTCCGCATCCTCGGTGGTCCGATTACTACCGTCGACGAAGCTTCCGCCCTCAATTTCGGATTCCAAAATGTCTCCATTTACAGCTGCAGCTGGGGCCCAAGGGATGATGGGAAAACGATGGATGCTCCTAAATATGTAGTGAGGAAAGCTGTGGTGAATGGAATCAATTATGGACGTGGTGGCAAGGGTTCGATCTTTGTTTTCGCAAGTGGCAATGGTGGACGCCACGGCGATCAATGCAACTTTGATGGATACACGAATAGTATTTACTCGGTCACTGTTGGCGCCGTCGATCACAAAGGCCTACACCCTACCTATTCTGAATCATGTGCCGCAAACATGGTTGTCGCCTACAGCTCTGGAAGTGGCAAACACATCGTAAGCCAGTCATTATCGAGGTATTCTATGACTCATTTTATCAGGTCACTACTGATCGATGGAACCAATGTGCCTATAATCATGGTGGTACCTCTGCCGCAGCACCCAATGTCGTTGGTGTCATCACTCTCGCATTGGAAGCCAGGTCAGTTCTCATTCCTCAGTGGGTTTTCCAAGTGTTGTAAATTTTGTTATTGTAGGCCGGACTTAACCTGGCGTGACGTTCAGCACCTTTTCGTCAATTATGCACGTCATATCAATCCAGAGGATCCTGATTGGGAAAAGACAGCGTCTGGCCGGATGTTCAGCTACAAATACGGGTATGGTGTAGTGGACGGGTACGCGTTTGTGATGGCGGCGAAGACGTGGAAGCTTGTGAAGCCACAAGCATGGCTCCACACAAAACCTGAACCTCTAAATGATGGAAGGATGGAGAAGATTGATAAGAAAACCTACAAATACCACGGTGGTGTTGACATCAGTCAGTCTGGCGTCGAGAATATGATTACGATCACGAAAGCCGACATGGACAAGCATAACCTGGAAACGCTTGAACACGTGGACGTTCGCGTCTGGATCAGTCACGACCGACGAGGGGATATAGAAGTTGAGGTCACCAGTCCGAATGGAATCAGAAGTAGGCTAGCTGCACGCCGATGGCATGACCACTCAACACACGGGTATCCTGGTTGGAGGTTCATGTCAATAAAACACTGGTATGGCTTTAATATCCCCCAGGTTCATATATATATTAACTGTTGGAAGGGGCGAGAATCCAGTTGGGAACTGGACCATCAGGGTCACTGACCAAAGGAACCCATCATATACTGGGAAGTTCTTGGGCTGGAGTATTGCTTTGTGGGGATCCGCTATTGATCCTTCGAAAGTAACAAAATTCGTAGAGCCAGTCGTCGACAATGCTTTACCCGCAGTTGAAGATCCCGATTCTCCAAGCCCAACAGAAGACCACGACTCGAGCGCAACCACTCACCTCACCAAACCCACAGACTGCCTTCCAGTTGGTCATGGACAAGACCCAGGAGATAAAACAAAGACCGCGTTCTCCGGGCCTCAAGAAGACGCTTGTGCTTCTGACCTCTCCAAATTCGTACACTCCTACAAACTGCTATTGGCTGGGGTTGGTGCAGTGGCATTTCTCGGAGTCGGAATGTTGTATTATCTCTGGAAACGCCGAGTCGAACGGCCCAGGGATCATGTGGCTTACACGCCCCTCACTACTGACGAGATTCAGATGGACACGGTCGGAAGACGGCGCGATGATGAACCGGTAAATGATCGAGACGCTCCCCGTACTACCAACGTTCAGCCTCCAACTGGACGTGCTCTTGGTTTCCACTCTGGCTTCCTCGATGACGATGAGCCATCAGCAGGCTTGACACCAAAATATAGGGATGAACCTGACGATGATGATGACCATCCTGACGGTCCTGTTATGATACAGCAGACGTCTGATGAAGAATTTGCAACACCTATGGATAGTCGCGAGGGCAGTCGAGAACGACTTACATGAGGACTTACATCTATTCGTTGTATTTATTGCATACTGTTGTCTGTATACTAATACCATTCATCTGAACAAATTTAAACGCGGTCCGGTCACGATCATCTCTTTTCCAGTTCCCCCATCTCGAGATGGCTCTGCTCCATTCTGATCTACCAGAACTCACTCTTATATCGAAAGGCAAAGTGCGGGATATTTATCGCACATCGTCTCCAGATCACCTTCTCTTCGTCGCCTCAGACAGAATATCTGCATATGATGTCATTCTTAAAAACGTTTGTCAAAAAAGTCTCTTCGAAAAAATATACCCCATAACAAACGTTTCCCAATGTGTAGGGCGTCCCAGACAAGGGAAAACTATTGACTCAGATATCACTCTTTTGGTTCAACAAACTGGCTGATATCATCCCCAATCATTTCGTCACTGTTAATGTGGACGAAATGCCGATAGAGGTTCACAAATACAAGGACCAATTGGAAGGACGTTCTATGCTGGTCAGAAAGGCAGGAGTGGTAGTACCCTTGGAAGCCATCGTTAGGGGCTACATTACTGGTATGCTCGCCCCCAAATTTTACCATCGGAAGAAGACGGTTTGTTTTAGGTTCTGCATGGTCGGAATACAAGAAAAGTGGAACCGTTCACGGTATACCAATGCCCGAGGGGCTCGTAGAAAGCCAGCAGCTCCCGGAACCGCTCTTTACACCTTCCACGAAGGCAGAACAAGGTGCCCACGACGAGAACATCTCCCCCGATCAAGGCAAGACCATTTCCTTCACCTTCTGTCGGTTATTTATCGATTCCATCAGCTATTAAGCTCATCGGAAAAGAACTCTACGACCAAATATCATCCGCCTCCTTGAAACTTTACACAGCTGCTGCTGCTTACGCTCAAACGCGTGGTCTCATTCTGGTAGACACCAAGTTCGAGTTTGGGCTTTTTCCAGACGAACACGACAGATCCAAAAGGAATCTTATCTTGATCGACGAAGTTCTTACCCCCGATTCATCGCGATATTGGCCGATGGAAGGATACAAGGCTGGAGGACCACAGCCAAGCTTCGATAAACAGTACCTGCGCGACTGGCTCGTGCAGTCTGGCTTCAGGAAGGGTCTTGAAGATGGACCGGATGGAGAGGGATGGAGGATGGAGGACAGTGTGGTCGAGGGGACGAGGAAAAGGTATGCTGAAGCAGTTCAGCTCTTGATGGCATAGCTTTGCAAAGTCTGTCGTTCCGAGTCGCATGTGCGATGAAAATAGGGAGGCTCACATTCTAGACGGAGTTCTACTTCTATTGGAGTGTTGCGTACATTTAGAACGACTGCAATGGGTTTAAATAAGCATCTTTAGAGTCAGAACTTATTACTCTACCACTATGATTGGTCAGTCTCCAAGCGATTTTGGACCAACATGATTGTTGCTGCCTAAAAGAAGCCATTATTAAGTGACAAAAGAAATCATAGCGATTCGAGCTTACCTTCAGGTCATGGCTTTGGTGGACAGGTTGTATAACCGCGTTGGTGGTATACCAATGGAGACGCTCGTCCTGCAATACTCTCCACTCTAACGACCCTCGCAATGAATAACTCTGAAGTGGCATCCCCTGTCTCCAGTGCCACCGCTTTCGGTGAACCAAGGCCATTCTCTATGCCAAGATAGTCCAAATCATGCAACGGAATTCCCCTCCTCACAAGTTTACACGAAAGTGCGCCTACGACGCCTTTCAACACAGGTAGGCCCTCCTCCGACAATCCGTACCGCACGTCAGGCGATTCAAAGGGAGCAGGGTGCAAGTCTGGTCTTGAAAACATGATCGCGGTGGAGGATTGGTGAGCGGAAAGAAGGTTTACCACCATGTGTGCGGGTGAAGACACGGACAGGGAGGAAAGGGTTGTTGCCATACGTGAGGGAATGCGAAGTGCGAATGCAATGAGAGGATACGGGTCCATTGCGATTGAGGTGAATGAGGAGAGCGTTGCACCATGAAATTTGTTGTGTGGGCTTCCTCTCTTACCGTCAGGGCTACTCGAAGCGTCTGGCATAAAAGAAGTGACGACGGCGACAGGTTGGGCAATATTCCTGAACAACTCCCGCAAATTGTTCTTGAGACTAGGTAGGTGCAGACACCGAGTCTGAATGCATAGCAAGTGTTGGCTAGATAATGCTACATGTCTGGAGAGCGTGGTGGGTAGGAACATTGAGCAAGTTGTTTACGTCAGGCGAACACGACATTGTCACTCAAAGTCAAAGTACTCGACGTCTCCACCAACAGTAAGTCTACCCTTCTTAACCATCTCCCCCCTTTCTCTAACAATATCTTCCACAGTACGCAGCTTTCCATCCTTAGTCGACTCCTTGAACCACCCCAAGTGGTCCGCAATCAAGTGTCTATACAAAAACGTTTGTTAGTGGACAGGAATCACACTTCACAGGATAAAACCCACCTATTCTTGCACTTTGGACACTGTACCAGAACAATCCCCTTGGTGTACGCCCTCTTCGAGAATTCATGGGTCGACCGCTCCCCGCAATCCGTTACTGTACAAGTAAAAGTGATCGACAATCGAGGTTCTACCCTTCCAGGAAGTGCTTGAGATGTCGTAGTCCCTGCGTCCTCCTTAACGATGTCATTTTTGGGACTTGCTAGGTTGTATTGATTATCGTTCCGTCTTCGAATGGATGTTGAGAAACGAGTAGACGAGGGTACCAATGAAGGTGCCGTCCACCTAGGATTGCCGGACCACAAACGCGCTCTTGCTATCTGCTTTGAAGTAGCAACCGACTGCGAGCCAACAAGTCTACGAAACAGACCAAGATAAAGCATGCTGCTTTGTTCATGTCACGGTGTTACATAATACCACAAATTATCTTTCGTAAAAAAATCCGGAAATTGTCCATTACCTACGCCACCACTTTCGCATTCCGCAACAATTCAGCAAGCTTCACGGCAGCCGCACCCTTCCCAAGATCTCCTCCATCTCTCACATCACCATCATCGACGTAACGGCTATTCCTGCCAACTAAAACCAGGGAGAAACGTCTGTGCCCAGGACTAGAAGAAGGAATACCGCCCGTCACATATCCGCTTCCTGTTTGTTTGTCAGTGACAGAGATCGGCGGCAGACTACCGTCCCCCTCTGTCATGCGGGCAGTCACGTTTGTTGCATGTAGAGCAACTGCTGGAAGCGAGAACCGCTTGCTTCTCCGTGCCGTATCTTCCTTTCGTATAGGCATCGAAGGGAACGATCGTAGAGGCGAAGAGAATACATCATCCTCAAACGGGTCATCGTCCTCCTGGTCTTCAACCTCCGCAGTCTCATCTCCTGTCCCTCCCTCCTCGTTCGTTTCTTGCTTGGCACTCCTGGCTTGTTCTTGGAAGTCTACCAAGATCTGCTGAGAGCTCCGTAATCTTTGATGTGACTTCCATCTCATTCTTGTCATTCGTTCCTTCTCCTCGACCTCATTAGCTCGAGGTCCACCAGCTCGGGATGACAGATCATGGCTGGAATTCAGGTCAATGGCCATCAAGGATTGTGGCTGACGTTGCACTGGTAAAGCAGGCATAGATAACCATGAGGGTAAATGAGACAAGGAGGTAATGGTGTCGGAATTGTGACGCTGGTGCTCGTTTGCGCTTTCGGCTGTGTGGACACCAACTTTACCATCAAGCAGAGGGAAAACTGTCTCATAACAAGCTTCACATGCCCGAGCGGGTTTACTGGAATGTTCCTTGGAAGTCTTCTCTGTAATGAAGAAAGTCTGCAAGCAGAATTGATCATCAAACCCTATATGAAATATCGTAATGCTGCACTTACCCTCCCAGAACAAGATGCGCAAACACATCTTCCACACAACCGACAGTGATGTCTACGCCTCCTCCATCCAAACATCCTTCCACACCGCATGCAGGATGAGGTCTTGCTATCAGGTATCCAGACCGGAGGAACCCAATGCTCGACCTTCCGTCTCCTCTCAACATATGCATCATGGTTTTTCTTATCTTTGTCCGTAGCACTCTCCTTGACTTTATCTTTCTTCCCCGCAAACTTTCCAAGCCTGCTGCTGAGAGGGCTAGAAGTATGATGCAAAACATCGATGCTGCTACTTGCTTTCAGGGTCGTCACACGCTCGTCAGAAGGGTGGTAGGGTAAAGCCTGTAGCACACGTCGGACGTGATTTGTTGACGACGAAGATGTCAGAGTGGAGTTTGGATTCATCATATTTAACGAGATGAATAGCTGCTGCTTAGCGGCCCTGATTTTGGAGGTCCATTCGTCCCTCTCCTTCTCATCCGCTAAATAAAGATTGAGATGAGAATGGGAGAATTCTCGGCAGATATATACACTCACGGGCGTAAATAGCAAAACTGCCTCCGGGACTCAAAACCTCAAATCTCCTGTTATCTTCCAAAGAGGAACCCACCACGACATCGATATCAACAAGGTCGGAACGACCTTTATATACCCACCTGTCGTCGACTGAGGCATTCCTCTTGCCCATACTCGGCAGGGGCGGCGGCTCAACGTGATACATTGACCTTCTCCGTCCTACCTTGCTTGGTGAAGCAGACGCCGAGAGGGACGGTCCGACAGATTCCTCTTCATCCAGATCATCATTCACAGTCCGTAAAGGCACAAGATCTGCATCGCTTTTACTCCTTGCGCGTGTCATTGCCTCGGGTCGAGCGAGAGGACCATTTTGACTGCTATGGCTTGTACCGCTACCGCTACCGCTCCAGCTCCAAGAACTTGTTGAGGTGTCAGTGGGTGCAAGCCATACCAGGCAATCGGAAAAGAGGAGAAACTCCCGGTCAACAGGACCATAATTTCTGTCAACCTGGACTAGGGCTCCGCGTTTGATGAGGTTTCGCCCAGGCGAGATAAGTTGGAATGGGAGGTTTGGTGTCGCTTTCTGGAGGGCCAGAAGAGAAAGAGTTTGCGCATGAGTATGGAGTGAAGTATTCAGTGAAGATGTTACTGCATCAATGTGAGCTACGCGCATATGATTCGACGTTCAGAGTCTTACTTTTAGCAGCAAGGGTATGCACGGCAGTAAGTTGCGCATGCTCCTGGTCATCCCTTTCAATGTTGTTGATCAAGTCCTTCAGCAAAAGCAGGTATCTGGGACATCGCTGGACTATGGTAAGGAGCCAATCTCTCAGTTTCAATTTGCCGCAGCGGGGGTCGGCCTCCTGAGTGGTGAGGAAAACCGCAAACTTGGAATTATAATGCGGGTTAGGCCGAATTGCAGTAGGGGGCGTCACGAGGCCAGTGAGTGCGGTGATTGTAGCTGAGAACGAGGTAATAAACGGAGTGTACAAAGAGAGATAAGGGAAATGAGCGAGAAGCAACGATGAAATATTGGGTGGAGCGTCAGGCTTATCTGAACTGGGTTTCAAGAGTCCTGTGAGGGCTGAAAGGAAAGAGTTGTGGAAATTCCATATGTCGATGAAGTTGGAGAATATAGAAGTAAGCGCGGGACGGTTAAGAAGGGGTTCAGAGGTTTCCAATGAGCTGATAATCGGCGTAAGGAAATGCTGCCAATTCAAATAAGAGTCGACAAACAACTTTCGTATAGATAGTATCATAGAGCTTACATTATAGATTAAATCCAGGCCATCGACATAAGCGACCTCCGTCTCGTAAAATTCGTCAACGATCCACTTCCTTTTCATGAAATGTTTATCGCCTGGAGGCCTCGAGGTAGATTCACGGGTTCGTTTCCTCTTCCGCGGTGACTCGATGGATATCTGTCGAGTACCCCTTCCCTCTCCGTTTGCTTTAACGCCGCCTATGAAAACCGCGGCCGCTCTTGGAGGGGGAACTTGCTCATCGTCGCCTTCAGGCAAAGAGTCAACCGAGATGACACTAAAGACGGATTCTCTGTGAGCAATAGAAGGAGCGGTCGGCAGCGATATTCTTCGAAAAGGCAGATGAGGGGGACGACTAAAGGGTGGTGATACTTTTGACTGTTTCTGGGGTGATTCGGACAAAGGGAAGGTTACGCTCGAGGCCATCTTGCCTTACGACGGATTCGGAGGAATAAATTCACTTTCCAGACACCAAGAAATTAACGGAAATCCCGGCTAAAGGGCCTTCCTTCGGAGTCCTTCCTGTTCGTCTTGCCCTGATTTCAGCGTGCAGTGGGTGGGTCAAAACACGATGCAGCGGAGATGATCATGATGACCTCATTTTAGTCCAAATTTAGAGAATTCAGCCAGTCTGCAATATTGTAGCTTATATATGATTGGGAGTCCATGGCTGGCAGCTGCTTGAATGTATCAAACTTTCAAACTTAAAGGACTCTCTGGATTTGTGATGGCATACAATGAAATCCTGAGATTGGGAGAGGAGAAAAAGTATATAAAATTAGCTAGTACTTAAACGCGTGCGTACTGCCGTCTAGCAGCTTAAAGGAGAAATAATTCGCGAGCCTCGTTTTCACCTACGCTGTGAGCAAGCCGTGAGTTCTCAATTGGTATAAAAGGAAGGCCGGCAAGCCCACTACCGGGTCTCCTGCCAGTGGGTAATCATCAGCTCTCGTTTTTGATGTTGTAGACATGCAGAACTGAGATGAGTACGTATACGACAGTTCCCGGACGCAGGGGTGCCGTCACGGTTTGGTTTAGGATCGTTTGACCCCGGACGATGATGAGTTTGTCAACGGTGTGCCCAGTGTTACGCACTTACTCTAATTTCTTACCCGAGTACATTCTTTTCACTTAGAGTCATCAAGATAACACTAGGAAGAGAAGGCGGCATTTAACAATCATATTCAAGATCTGAGATCTTTTGTCCAGCAGCATGGAGCCGAAGAAGGCGCTGCAGATCAGTCTCTGTGTTGCCGGTTCAAATTTTTGGAACTTGAAAACTTTCTCCAAGGATTGAATGACCTGGGCGCCTGGTGAATTATGGTCCAAAAAAGGTGACAAGGAATAATGCGATGTCGTATGCCAGTGGAAGCTTAATAATGTCCGAGAATTCGTTCCACTTGACTTGAAGGGTACGACAAGGGTACGATGCTTTTCGTGGAGCTCCTCCAATCAAAACTGAAGGGCATTCAGTTCAACGTCGCACAGAGTGCCACCAAAGTGCCACAGTAGGGTCCCGAAAAAATAGTATCCAATGCCTGAGGAATAAGTCTCTTTGAAGCGGGTATGGCGTCGTCCATAACGAAATTTAGCATTAAGTGTGATGTGTGGCTCGGCGTGTCACCAGAATCGTGTTTGGACAGGATCGAGTCGCCTATGTTTCCTCATCATGACAATATTGCTCGTCAGAGTTGAGAACTAATGAAAAGGGTCAGCATTCGCAGATCAATCCCAGAAAACAAGTGCAGGATGCATTTTTCTTCCCATCTAGCTTTTAGATCCCTGCTATTCCCAATATCCTCCCAACTCCAGACAAATTCCCACTCGCGACTATACGCAGACCGGTTCGCGTCCTTCATCAACACCTTCCTTACTTCGTGCAACCATTCCGCGTTTCCGTTGCTCATGATATACACCTTTTTCACCTTTTCCCTCACAAGCGGAGTCCGGCCATACCACCGCAATCTCCAGAACCATCTCGATCTCCAACTGGGTAGATTTCTATCATCGGCGTCCAATACCTTCTCATAATCATGCAAGACCTCCCGTACCCTCTGACTAACTTGCGTAGCACTTGGAAAGCAGTGTTTCGTAAAATATGCTGACACCTCTTCCGGGACAGACTCTCTATCGTAAGTTATATTCGGGGGGACGAATGCGTCTCTTTCCTCGAACTCAGGCAGTGTGTCCATGCCAACGTAGGTGGAATGTTCTCGTGCAAAACTCTGACAATGCCCTTCCTAGTCCCCTCTTCTGAGGTGGAGGACGAGCAGTGGAAGAGGGGTGTCGTCTTGGAAAACAAAGGTATCGTCTTTATTTCGGGGGGGCCAACGAGTTTCCGACAAGCTAAAGCGCAACGAGATGGACCTAACAGTGGAAACAAACAACTGGGTTACAGCAGGAGTATCCAAAAATGATAGCCAGGCATCTAAGACTTGCTGTCCAGGCATGTGCCAACCCAGCTGGTCCGAGTCCTTAGGAAGGCCGATATGTTCCTTCACGATGGGCTCATCGACATATAACTGTTCACTGTAAGGACAGATTCGGTCATAGACCCTTTTCGAAATGGACGGAGGTAATCCAGGCGACTTTGGCAGCCCAAGGATGTGACCTGTTCACGTATGTGTAAAGTTTAGCATCCTCCGTTTGACAGCGAAGCACACACCTGCAATCATTGTGGAGAATGGAATTCTGGAAGGAATAAATTTCCCATTAAATTGAGAGTATTTTGAACTATCGTTATTCCAGATATATTCATCCCAAACAAAACTACCAATGCTGATTTTAGTTCGTCCTCAAATAAAACAAAATGCAAGGCTCTTCAAGTTACCCACGACCTGAACCAGAAGCCAACAATGTACTGAACACCAACTCCTGCATGATGTTCCCCCAACCTGCACCAAATGCATGGTGTGAGACGTATATATATCCGTCACTTGCTTTTCCGTAGGTCTTCAAATTCCAATTGGAAACTCGGTCTTCATAGTCCCTGTATTCTTCGTACAGTGGTGGGAGGTTGCTGCTTTTGTTGGGGGGAGTCAGTTGTACTTTTGGATAGGGAATGTCCGAATATCGTATAGAAGCGCTCGAATTGTCGTGAAGATCTTGGTATGGATTAAAAAAGAAAGGGAAAAGCACGCAAACTGCCAGGATCAAGAGGAGGAGCCGAATGTATCGCTTGGGCAGCGACAAGAGCGCAGTTGGTTGAAAATTCAACTTCGTGGTTGTTGGTAGAGTTGAATTCCTGACCTGCAGAAACCTGCTGAAGAGGTTCATGGTATTGATTCTTGATTCTTGAATCTTGAAGAAAAACCATGCGAAAAACTGAATTGCCCGAACATCACGTGGCATCATTGACATTGACAATGAATTTGACAACCGACTTTATTTACATAAAGTTTAAGTTAGACATCTGTTACGTTAATACTTTACTATCTTTTGCTATTACATAAAATTATTTGTACCAAATAAGTATGATGCCGCAGGATTATAGATCTCTCGATCTTAATTAAATAATATAAGTAGTTGCAACATAGACGCCCTGGAGCACCCCTTCATGCGACTTCCTAAGCTGAAATTTTGGGCAAGGCTGGGCATTTGAAGGCAAAAAGTTGATCTCAAATTCAGGGCCAATTACAGCGACCAAGACATGAAGTGGGGTGAAGTCAAAAGGTAGGGGCTCCTGCTCCAGCCAGGAGACAAAAGTAACATAATTCAACTAGATTTACTACCCACAACGAAATGCTGCACAATTTCTTAACTAGCTGAACCCCATTACTGGAAATGGGGCCCGGCAGGCATGCACCCTCGGGCCTCAGGCTAACTGGCTGATCGCGGCGCCCACTGGCTGTTGCAGCGAAGTTTCGTCGTCGGAAGCTTGGTTTCTAAATTCGGAAGACATTGCCTAGTAAAGACAATTGTCACATCATCCATCAAAGCGCCGGTATTCATCACTCAAAAGGGTCATAATGTTT
>Ga0307517_10000252_pt1 | contig 91261 bp, 81 predicted proteins | sample 23_EM_MG_FD_194515 | JGI IMG/M metagenome (GOLD analysis project Ga0307517, IMG submission 194515) | Populus trichocarpa ectomycorrhiza microbial communities from riparian zone in the Pacific Northwest, United States - 23_EM | ecosystem: Host-associated > Plants > Roots > Unclassified | place...
ATGACGTCACAATCGTGAGTCATGAAACCATCAACCAATCATAACATAACAATGACTCGCAAGTGCATAGTCATGTGAGAACTATGAGTCAAGTAACGTCATAGTGTGAAATCCAACATACCTTATAACTCATAAGTATGAGTCATGTGAAATCTGCCTTGCTTAGTCACGATTTGTGACACCTGCATATAAAATTGAACAAGATTTAATCTAACAATCAAGAACGATATTTAGTCGATTAGCACTATGCTACCAATACTCAATCGTCAGACCCGAGCTGAAATAGCTGAAGCCAACAAGGCATTAATAGCTCAACGAAGCCAGCAACTTCAGGAACTTCAAAATCTTACCCAAGACTCAGAACCCAGTGATCGTATCTCTCATTAAAGTAAACCTCTTCCTGGTTCTTTCTTTTGTCTATAACCAAATTTTCCTTTTATTAATACTAATTAATAATGAGTATTAGGATTAGAATGATGAGATATATTGCCTCTCATACCAGTTCAACAATTGTCGAATAATTGAAGCCCTTCATGTTCATGGTATGATGCCAACCTGTTGACTATTGAGGCAAATCTTTGGTGTTGTTCTAAGAGAAAATACATTGTTCCACGATTACCATCCTATTCCTTAAACCTTTCGAATATGATAGAATCCTGCCAGTCTTTACTTGGATCACAATTGCAACGCTAGAACAACCTCTTCGCATTTACATCGATTGGAGTTTCAGGAGGAATTCGACAACTCCCACTTCCATCCAATGTTGCTATTAGTGGTCATGTATACCATCAGTTACATGATGTTACTAAGAGAAGTCAATTCTTGAAATGGTTGCTATATGGCCAGCAAGGTCATGATAGAAAGGGAGCTCAACAAGGAATTCCTCCAAAGCTAGTCAGTATGTTTCCCCAGGAGCTAGTGACCAAGAATCCTTTCATTTTGAACCTTTGACATTCAATTGAGTTTCTCTCTAGAAAATCATTGACCCTTGAATTACGAGCAATGACAACTGCTGGAGATATTGCAGCTCTCATTCATGGGAATAATCTTTACCAAGTACATTCCCAAAGTATTTTAATTCACTATAATGGAAGCTTAATGCAGCAAATAATCGAGATTATTTCCCTCTTCTGTAAACCTTTACAATATGCAATATTCTTTCCTGTAGGTACATTAGGCTGGTCACTTGAAACTCCAATAAGTTAAATCAGATGGTATAGAGGGCTTTTAATAACTGAAAGAAGATTTCTGCATCTTGGATGATTAACAGGAGAATATTTGGTTGATATGATTTTCTAGTTGAAGATGAGCGATTGGCTTACATTCGACGTGCCCCACAACAACAAATGAACCAAGTTGAAGATTTCCTGCATATAAATTCTGAATATCCACAGATTTCTTTACATGCTAAATCCTATTGCAATTGTGGAATTGTTCTTCCAGCCTCATTTCTCGGTTCATGAGCTTGGGCAGCCTCAGAAGTCGCAGATTCATTAGCACTTTGTTTGTCTAAAAGGAAACTATTATTCTTTATTATGATTACAACAAATCCAAATTAGCCTAAGATTAAGGCAAGACTTGCTTCAGGTCAAACAGCTTCAGATATCCCAGTGGTAGTTTGTCGTGTTTTTAAAAACGATTCCAAATTTCTTCATGAAATTCATAAACCTAGAGTACCTCCACATGAACCTCTCTTGAAAGAGTCAGCAATTTGGGTCTTGATGAGAAATCTCTTCCTTGAGAATGGTCGAATCAAAAATGCAAGGGGTGTTATAAAAAAACTTTTGGAAAAAGTTATTGAAGTAGAATTGGTTCAGACTAGTGTATATGAAGAGAGTAAAAGGACATACCATCTTCCAAGAATCATGTTTGAATTTCAGCCTAGATTTTGTTTATGGATTATGCAAAGAAAACAGTTTTCTCTTCATCTGACATATGCTACTACTTTTAATAGCCATCAAGGTTTAATATTAGATCGTGCTGTTATTGATTTATGAGTATCACCTTTTACTCATGGGCAATTATATACCAGTATTTCAAGAGTACGACATCAGGATGATATTCTGTCATATTTTCACGATGAAAATGAGGAAGGACTGACCATGAATATTGTGTATAAAGATTTACTTTTATCTGATTCAGATATATTCAATTAGACTTAGGTGGGATTATTATTTCATAAATTTATTACTGCCAGTATTATACTATTATTATTATTATTATTTTTATTTTTAACTACGATTGCTATTAATACTTAGTATCTCAAGTGGTTATCTATTTGATTCTCATGATCAATGGTTGCTATATAATATTATGGTTGTCATGCATGCTAATAGTTGCGATTGGTAGTTTCTATGGGTGGTTGCCATGTGCGGTTGCCATGTGTGGTTGCCAAGGGTCGTTGCCAAGGGTGGTTGCCATGAACTATATACCTACCTCTCTACTTTCTTTCTCGCTTTTTCTCGCTTTCTTCTATTTTCCTCTCTCATTCTTCCTCGCTTACCTCTACTATCGTACAACTACATTTTTCCCAACTCCTACTCTACACTACTCTTCTACCAATACCAACGATGGGAAAAGGTTTTATTCCCCTTATTTTTATCTTATTATTTCTACCATCTGAATTTTTTCTTTTTGCATTTAGCAATACATACTTAGTGCTCATTTACTACATATGATGGGAGCTTTGCAGTATTAGCTTTATCCTTAAAGAATTAATTTTGTTTGGCTAGTTATAATTTATTAGCTCTTATTTCGCCTTCTTAGTAGAATTTTGCTTATAATATTATTACTCTTTTAGTTAAGAAAAATAGGCATGCTGAATTTCTTGAGAGTGCTAGTAGAACTTGGGCAAATACAAACTCGAACTTTTTACACAACTACTTCCACAAACCTACCAAAGAGCTCCTCGCATGCAACTCTATACCATTCTGCAGAACCAATTTTCCACCCAGAGTTCTAATCCCCAAAAGCTTTTCTCTGATCTCATCTCGCTTGCCAATACTTCCTGGAACCCAGAACCTTCTAACACTATTTTTGCCCCTCTTCTTAGTTCTATTCAAAACCTTCAAAACAACAAAAGCCAGTACAGACAAAAGCGAGCCAGCCCTTTTATCTTACAATCTTTACCTTAGCTTACCCCCTAACAAAAGAGACAATGAGTTTTTATCCTCCCTTCCTGCTATTGCTCTTTCATTATACTTATTTCACATATATATTATTGTTAGAAGATCCAGGAAAAACTGTTCAGACTGGATATTCAGCCGGGTCTCGAAGCCATCCTTCATTTGATTAGGCAAAAAATCTGTTATCCAAAAACTACAACACCCAAGATCAACAACAAATCGATTATCAGAAGAGTAGTGTATTTGCACTACTCTCCTGATAATCGATTTGTTGTTGATCTTGGGTGTTGTAGTTTTTAGATAAGAGATTTTTTGCCCAATCAAATCAAGGATGGCTTCGAGAAGATGTTCCCTGGTACCAGTTTAGCAAAGCTAGAGAGTATTGACTCTGACAGAGGTAGAGGACAGGTAGGTTTAAGCATAGTTTCTCCTAGCAGGCTTGTAGGCATTTGGGAGAAGTTTATGAATGAAAAGATTGATGAAGGTGATTTGGAGAAGGAATTAGAGGTGGGAGAGGAGATATGGGAGTAGGATATGCAATGCAGGGTGAATGTTATTATAAGAGTTTTTCTGCAATTTGATATTATTACTGGAAAAATACTATATACACTATACTCGGCCACGATAGCCAAATGACATCCGGCCGGAGGCCGGTTGCCACTTGTTATAATATAACACCAGTTGTGGGGTTTACTCATGTACAGTACCGACAGTAGTTACCTCCCCAGACTGGAAAAGAAAAGCAGCATAAACACCATCCCATCCCACGCACCCCCCCCCGATGCTATTCCAAATCGGATGTCCATCCTTAGTGCGGGCACACGCGAGTAGAGTAGACCAAGGTAGCATTTCGCAAACATCATAGCAGATAGTCCAGCACACACATCCCCCGACAAATACCCCCCAACAACCATTTCGACACTCCAACACGAACACCAGCCACCTTCAAAAGAGCGCAGACAAGTGTTACAAAGCCAGCATTCCACCAGAGCCTTGCCATTCTAGAGAACCCAAACCACTTATACCAGCTAGTCAACCCGGCATACCGATAATCCAAAGATCAAGCCAACAGCACCACACCTCTCCACCACCCCCACCAAGTCAGAAACATCCGCTTAACCGTCTTCACTCTTTACATTTCATTGTCGGCGAGCACGAAAGGGCATGGAAGACGGGAGTGCAAGGAATCTCTCTAACCAGGCCCTCTACATAGTTATTATATGTTTGTATTTTCCATCGCACCGTAATATCATTGTGGTATTATGCATCCCAGCGCGGGACTCACCCCTCTCCTGCCCGAGTCGCTAGATCGATAGCCCCAAAGCCTCGGATCGCCGCTGCATCGGGAGAAGCCCTACCATGGTGCCTGAGGTTTCCCTCATCTGGATGCCGTGCTAGCAGCGGTTGGGTTCCGAGATTCGGGTCGGTTGGTCGGGCAAGCTGTTCGAGCGGTGAGAGGTTGAGCACAGGAAGCTTCCGTAGCATATGGTACGGGATGGTGAGTAATTAGGTGCTGAGAGTTTCTGCGGGGTATCAATGCCGGCACTGCAAGTACGGTAGCCAGTTGCCCGACAGTGCAAGACCCGCTAATGTTCCCTCAAACACCTGCTTTGTCCTGGACGGTGCAGGCTAGCCCATCGGATAGCAGTAACTTTCACCCTACCAAGAGAATCACGCACACACCCACACTCAAAAGGACAAAAAACCCCAATTTAAAATCCTCATAAATTCTTAACTTGTACAATCTCACCAAACCATCTGATCTCACCAAACCATCATCCCGCATACCTTCCCCGCCAAAACACATCAAAATGAGAGTATTAAAATACAAGTATAGTATAAAGAACGTCACCGCACCATACATCCGCACCCCAATTCCACCCACGCCAATCCCAACGTACGCACCAAGTCTAAACATGCCGGGAAAAAGTAGAAAAGCAAATCTGTGGTCGTTTTTCGTCTTTGGAGTTTCGTACATTATAGATGATTTCCGCCGAATAGAGTGCGAGCGTTAGAAAAGAGCGAGAGAGAGAAAAAGGACACATGTGGGGCCGAGAATGTGGAAAGAGGGGAGGGGAGGAGGGGTATAAACTTTCCCGAGATAATCCAAAAAGGAAACAAGACAAAAGGAAACAAGGGAAAAAATGAAAGGAAAACGAAAAGGCTGGACCAAATGTATTGACGTCAATAAATCAAAAGAGCAAGAAAAAGAGAAGGGGCTGAGGCGAAAGCTGACAAAGAGAACCTACAACTCTACCCCAGTTCCACTGAAGGAGCCGCCTCCCGCTATGATAAATTCCAAACACGCGTAACAAAGGGAAAAAATCAACTTTTTTTATACCAGTTCATTTACTCCCTCTTGAGCCAGGCGGCGGTGCCTGGAAACTCACAGATCGCGGTGTTGGCGGCACCGCGCCGAGTGCCAATGCTGGACTTTGTAGTGGGGGTTCGACACCCGGTTGCCGCGAGCCCTGCGAACTACCCGGAGGAGTAACGATAACACTAGGATTAGCTCCCGTCGCATCATTCTCTTCAGTCACCTCGGGTGCCTTATGTGGAGCCGTAGCGTAATGCCCGGGAGGGGGCCTCATGAGCACTGGAACTGCCCGGCCCTCCTCCAGATCCTGGGGTGAGGTCGTAGAGGTCAATCTGTTGTATGCGGTGTTTGCATTTGTTTCTGGGTCGTTTGTCGCTGCGGCGGCGGCTTCCTCAGCTTGCTGTTCGCGGAGCTTGACGAGCCATAGTTCACTGCGTGCCTTGTCACGGATATCCATGGATTTACGGAGGCGGTGTTTGGAGGTTAGTCTGTAAAAGGCGAATGCGTAGACGGCGATCGAGATGGTTTCGACCACGATCTCGATAATGGCGCAAACGAGGACCCAATCCTGGCTTCTTGTTAGTGTCTTTTGGGCGGAGGCGAGAAAGTAAGGGAGTATTACCTGTTGACGACAAACGAGACGATAGTTAACTTCCTGCTCGAAAAGCTTCCGTCTATTATTGTCCTTGCAAGCCCATCCCCACAAATCCTTCCCATTGGAGCTATTACGACTACCCTGCATGATACCGGCTGCTATAGCCCAAACCACGATGGTGAAGATGAACGTTCCGACGGCAAAGACAGTCCAATAGACAGCAACCTTCTCGGCCCGTTTGTGCCCGCCCCGCCAGTAAGAATACATAATATAGAGTGAGATTACCAGCGACACGCAAGCGATACACAAAACAGTGATTTGTGGCCATTGAGGGGTGTTAATAGCCCAAGGTGGGAGATTGTTACGGGGAGGTAGAGCTTTTGTCGCATTGAAGATTGCGAAAGTTGAAGCGATAAGGGCAAGAACAACGAGGCTGCAGGCACAGTTAACACCTCGGAGGAGGACTTTAGCTAACTGAATTTTCAGTTTAACAGCCTGCAAATTTTATCAGCATCCCGGTTGTCAAAAGTCACAGGCCGGCGAGAAACTCGGTCGCCAAGCGACATCCTGTGGCTCCGGGGGGGAAGGAGAGGGGGCAACCAACCAAATCCTTCTTGTCGTATTTCCGAACCGTCTCGTCATACTTGGAAACATCGGCCTCCTCTTTAAACGTTGGAGTCTTCAAAGCGGGAGTCAAAGGGGTCATCGGCACAGCGTATCCACCATCTGCCGTCACCATCCTCGGCGTCCGGGGCGTTGGCTCAGGAATCGCACCGACCTCCCCGTTCACCGCACCCGTCGAAGTCGAGTAACCACCCACGGGAGCATAAACCGTCTGCGAAGTGTTCGGGTACTCTGAGTACTCCTGCACCGTTGAAGGCGGCGTAACCGACACAGTAGGCTTTGGCTCGGCCGAAGGGAGAGGCGGCGGAGGATATTCCTGGGCCGTGCCGACAATAGCGTATTGGAGTTGCTGTTCACGCGTAGATGCCATTATGGGTGCTTGCGAGTCCGCAGGGGAACTTGGAGATACGGGAGAGACGTGGTCCACGCCGTGCGGTAGATCGGTATTCATGGTATTTACTCTTGGTTGCGAACTGGGCCGATAAAAGTCCTCTGGCTCGGATGACTGCTGGGTCTGCTGGGGGAGGGCATTCCCATCTACGGGTGAGTAAGGCATGGGCTGGTTTTGGTTGACAGGTGAGGAAGACATAATTCGCTGTAATGCCAGAGGCCTTTTTTTGGCTGCTTAAGGCGGCGGAGCAGGGGGGGGGGGGGTGTCACCGAGCGTGGCGAAAAATTACTACTAATGATAAGCGTAAAAACGACCCAGGGTAAGTCCGGAAGGTGCGTCTCAGTGTGTTTGGGGTGTGTGTTTCCAGCGGTTCGCTTCTGCCGACAGGGGAATTATTAGAGAGGTGTTAAAAAATTTATTGCGAGACGTTACGAGCACAGCTCTAGTAAAAATTCTCGTCCGTGATAAGGGAATATTAAGGAATGTATGCCTGGCCACGAAAGTAAAGTAGTTGGGGGAGGAGGGAAGAAGAAGGGAGAGAGGGAGGGAGGTGAGGTGAGGAAGAGGGAGGAGGAGGAGGATAAGTATAGAACAAAGCGTGAAGGGCAGAGTGGAAGGGGAAGGGGAAGGGAGAGGAAAGGAAGAGATGCAAGTGGGCGGAAATAGTGACAATCAAATATGTTGGTAGGATTGGAGGGATAGGGATGGGAGAGGGGGCGGCGTGTGTGTCGGAGGCAGGAGAGCCAACCGACCAACCAACAGCCGGAGGGATGGATCAAGAAATGGGAAAAATGTGGGAAACTCAGGAACCCAAACCAGACTCACATTGCTGATGCTGCCGGGGCACGCACATTAGAAGAGTTAAAGCCCAAGCCTTTCCAATTAAGAGAAGATGATAAAACGATGAAGGACGGATGAGTCCCGGGCACGCAGGGCCGAACGACAGCAAGAGAAGACAGCAAGACACGGATACTTAATAATGTCAACAGGGCTCAGCCAATGAAAAGGGCCGGGACATGGGAATGCGAATAACAATGGGGAAGGAGGGAGCGGAGTGGAAGGGAGAGGAAAGGGAAAGCGGTGAGGGAGGGGATGGATGATGGATGGATGGATGCGATGATTGTCCTTTGCCTTGAGCAGGTGAGTGCGGGGCCGCAGAAAGGAAGGAAGGAAGGAAGGAAGAGAGAAAGAAAGAAAGAAAGAGCTGTAACATAAAAGGAAGTCCCTCTGAATGGCTCTTGGGTTTTTCCACTCCCCTTCGATTCGGTATCATGTGTAGACTAGTCGTCAGAGGGGGGAAACAGTCCAACTATCATACAGTAACCCTCTTTGCCAACCAACCAACCCACCAACTCTCTCAGCGGTGTCATACTGAAAACGGTACGGATTCTTGAGCAGAGTGTCGAGTGTTTTTGCGGTGGGTGGGTGTGTGTGTGAGTGCGAATCCCTGTCATCCAATGGCCGTGCGAGAAAGATGACCCGCAGTTGGCTCTGCCAATCAGGGGCAAGGATCTAGAAGCGCCGGCAGCGGCTGGAGACCGAAGCGAGCGAGGGCCAGTCAGTCGTTGGCAAGAAGACTGGTTAATTCAAGCCTCATACCAAATCCATTCAATCCTATGCACAATTGCCGGGAGAATGGAGCTTGATCCACTCGTTTTCGCCTCCCGCTAAACCGGGAAAAGATGCACCAATTTAGGTCGTGCTTCTAACTCAATCCATCATACGAGGGTACCGTGGCAGAAAGAAAGAGATGGACAATATCCAGTTCTCGCACCAGCAAGCATCTCCCAGCCAATCAATTCCCCAAACTCGCACAATGGTGTGACAATCCGACCAAAAAGGGTATCCCAAATCTCTCCTCTCGCACATCACGCAACCAGAGAAATTATCCCTTTGGGCTCGTGAGCTCAGTAGCCATTCGAGCTCACAAGCCAGCCAAAGAGTCTCCTCGTACCATACAGTTGTTATCCTACCCTGAGGCGAAGCACCGCCACACTTTCAAGGCTTCCACGAGAGGCTCTTCAACGAACAGTGAAGGTCACCGAGGAGGATGACGACGACTCCTACTTGGACCCACCTCCTCCCTCGCCACTCCAAAAACCGGGACATCTCGATCGCTCGATTGATTGCTTAATTGATTAACGCTCCCTCGCCAAAAAAAAGCACCCCGTCCATTCAGGCTACAATAGCCAAATACCGGTAACCATGGGCAATCTCTCTAATCACCCTCCCCTCAGGGTACAGGGCAGTACCGGTTGCCTACTGCACTCGTATCATGTGTAATTAGGCAGATCCAGATCCGCCAAGAATCCTCCAAAACTCTATTCCAAGCCGAGGAACAGGAAACGAATCCAAAAATAGCTGGGTGGCGTAACACAACAAACCACAAATAACACTCGGACCAAGCCAAAAGAATCACGGCCAAATACCGCACATCAGGCAATTCTATAATTAGTCCGCTTTTTAATATCCCATCCCGACAATAACACCCAAATCGGGGGCAATTTACTTGCAGATATTTTCCCCGGAAACAGTGTTGTTGTTTTTTTATATCCGCTCTTCTACACAAGGCAGGCAGGAACGCATCCTGATTTTGTTTTATATATATATCCCCCGTTTGAGCTGGGCGTTCATTGAATTAACCCTGCCTATCCTGCGGATGGATGGATTAGATACCTGAATTGAACACTGTAACGGCGTCGCCCATTTTCTATCAGCCGCCCCGCTCATCCATCATTGGCAAGGCATGATATGATATGTTTCCTCCCACTTATCGCGCCATTGGTACTGGGGTTTGCTCAATCAATAAGTACGGTAAGCAAGTGAGTGAATAAAAGGAAAGGTCGTGGGCCTTGCTGACAGCGCCGATCCGAGGCAATCCATGTGCTGACCTGACATCAGCATCTTATATACTGGTAGAAGCACAAGCACATTCACAACTACGTAACGGTGCCATACTGATATCAGGGAATACGATATCCAAGTAACACACAACCGTTTTTTCCGCTACCAGTCGCATCCGTCGAATGCCAAACACTTTTGAAAAGCTCGATAGAGCCACGTCATGACGGGGAAGATTATGATACCGATACCGTAATCACGACCGACTCACTCTTTACAAAGCTCACCCCGCTTTCTTCTCCACTAGCTAGCTGCTGCACATGGTGAAGGTTTGTAATATCGCGGAGAGCTGAAGCACCGATAACCGTATTGCACAGCAGCCACACTAGTCCAAGTTTGTCCGTAAGCGTGATATACCCACACCGAGTTCATTCCAGCCCCTTGTTCCTTGGCCACCATGGTAAAACAAATGATCCTACAAGACTTCAGCCCAGCCACTCTTCTTGGCAACCTCCATCCACTAAATTTACCTCGACACAACTTACGGGAAAGGATCCAGTTTCACCCGGTTTCATCTATCATGGGGAGTCACTCGAATTCGCATCTATCCAGCCTGGCTGCGAGGACAACTACCGGTATCATATGATGGATATCAACCCACACCAGCAATGGTTACCCAGAATCGAGAAAACCGAAAGAAAATAAAAAAGGCTCCTGCCGCCGCTGGTTTGTTTCCCTGGAATAGGGGTGCAGAGAAAGAAAAAAAAAACCACCAATTCTTCCACACAGGAACTCGCCCCGACGTAGGACTGGGCACTATAGGTACGGTGCTGCTACAACCGCGAGGTCTCCGAAAAAGTAGGGATTAAAGAGGTGTACTACTGTACTAGTGTACATGATAAATAAATAAAATTACGGATAAAGAGAATCAAATCTAAGCCTGTAAAATGTACTCGTACCCTTGTCTTCCGGTAACTAACCTACAACTGTGCGAGTATAGTATGGCACAGCACTTCTCGTCCGAGTCTATTGTACTTAAACCCAGCGCAATTCCACGAATTTCACACTAGTAGGACACAAAGTAATTACGGGCAAACTTCTCTCTCACAAGCCTTCAAAAAAAAAAAAAGGGAAAGACGGGATAAAACTACCGATGCAGATATCCAATTTGACATCCCTTTCGGTAACGTACTGCAGGGGAGAATCCCTTCCATTGCCGGCACGATATGATATAGTATGGTATGGTATGGTACGGGTACTACCAATAGTCTGGAGTACGGTACCCGTACAGTAACCGTACCAGTTATCATAGTTGATAATTCCCCCGGCCATGAATGTTCATTGCAGCTGTGGAAAGCCGTAGACTTCTATCGTTGCGTTAGACCACTGCACGAGAATGAGTGTGATGCAACTACCCTACGGTACCGTACTCTATGTCCCCCACCCATGATGATGCACTCGATGGCGCTGGGGTGGTTGGTATCCTAGTCGGCGCGTGGGTAAACACCATCCCGTGATCTGCGGTAGCCCTGCAGGGCAGGGGATGGTGCGGCCTCGGTTTGAGTGGAGCGGTAAAATCATAGTAGGGCAGTTAATGTTAATTCTTAGAGCGCAGTGCTATGGTGTTTGCCGTGTATCGTATGCGGGAAAGTAGTCGAGTGTGGTAATAGTGCCGGACACGAAAAGCCCAACCTCTTGTTCACCTTTTTCTTTCCTTCCCCTTAGTACGGTAGTCTAATGCGCAGAGAGAAAGAAGTATCATATCACCTTGGCATAAACTTGTATCCTGGAATATCAGTGTGCGCGCTCACGTTCTCGCCCAGCCCCCCTTCATACCCTACCAGCACCCCCCACCCCTCCTATCACTCCCAAACCAATATTCCCATCATCAAAAAATAGAACCCATAGAATCAAGAGGCAGTCAGTTCTAGGGAAGAGATTTTCATTTTTTCCAAATAAACTTTTTCGTTTGTTATTGTTATTGTTATTGTTATTGTTATTGTTATTATTGTTGGGGGGATTTTCGTTTTTGTGGCGAGGTTTAGTTTTAGTTTCACGCGCCCGGCTGCCGGCAGTGTATCATATTACCTACCGTGCCGTAAATGCCGCCACAAACTCTTTTCCATCCTTCAGATCTGACTTTTGGCTGTACTAGAATGTATGAGACCTGCCAACCACGTGCGTTTCGTTTCATCGCTTATGATACCCGTACTGCGCTGATACATACATACTGTATTATATGTTGCCCTGCCGCGCGAACGAGGGCTAGGGAAGGTGGAATGGTACACATGATATGTAGCTACCGCCTAGGTACTGTACTGCGCAGTAATAAGCAAGAGGGGGAAAAAAAAAGCAACAGCGAAATTTAGTAACTGTATATATAGGGTGTCATATGGGAAGTATTATCCAGCCTGAGACGTGGTTGATACAATTTATGCGACGGGAAAGGGTGGGGTACGGTACTCGTACTTTGGGTACCTGACAGCACTGCGCAGTGCGGAGTGGTATAGTAATACTGTATATGTATGTATACTTGTGGTCATGGGGGATGGAGCCGGGGGATTGGTAATGGGCCCCGGGTGTCCTGGGATATACTTATCGTGCTTTAGGGCAGTGCAGGTGGCTTTTACGGAGTTGTATGATATGATGGTGGGTCAGTATTTACGCTGTGGTAGATATAGACTGTGTTGGGCTTGGGCAGGTCTAGAATTTCGAGGTTTATGTAAGGTAGGTGCTCTGGTAGGGAGTTTGGGGTGAGGTGAGGTGCTGTTGGGATATGGTAATGTGACCTTTGCTGGGTGAGTCTGAGCCTTGGATACTCGTGGCTGTAAGCTTTTGCGGGCATGGTGGTTGGGGGGTGTTTCTGGGACTGATTAGATTGTGAAATTGTGGACTCTTCAGAATTGGGGGATCAACCGAGGGGGATTGACTTATCGGCTCATCCCATGCCGGATGTGGTTCGGTAGGTTTGGGGGAAACCGAGGGAATAGGATGCCTGTGCCATGAGAAAGGAAATTTAGATTCACCCGTAGGGAGCGGGATTAACACGTGGGTAAGGGTTAGGTACAATGGGGTTGTAAGGATCAAGACCTCAAAGTATTGTGCACTGATTTTCACCATGGGCGTGCGCTATGGCAAACTATCCTCTGTAGTGAATTCGCCAGCGTGGCTCCAAGGCACTGTTCCTTAGATAGAGATTCGTTGCAAGGAGATTCGTTGTGTCTACGTGCCACGTACCTCAAGACATGGTGTGATTGTGTATGATGTCGGGGTTAATGATTTTGAATACGGGTATTAGAAGAATGGCGACATCGAAAGAATGAAGACTAAGGATTTATGGTATGCATGGATATGGTATTATTCCAAGTCTAACAATCCTGTGTAAGTTCAATGCCATTATCCCCCGTAATTGTTTTCTGCTTTGCGCATAAAAATTTTTGGGATTGATTTCTTCGTATTCCCTGTGGTGGCAAGGGACGTTCTGCTTCAACTTTCCATAAATTCTCGGAGTTTAGAGATCGGTTACTAGGCATTTGTACGGAATAAAGGTTCGGTGACAGGGTGTCAACACCTCCCGAGTACATGCTTGCTGGCCTGATATGGCTCTTGCACAGCTTACTCCTAGGGTTGTAGGAAGCCGGGACGAATTTTAATATTTGCACTCAACGGATAGTTTAATTTTTTTATAGAGATATTCAGTGGATTTGAGTTTACAGTCTTTATGACATTGTGTAGTTAAAGTTTAAAGTGAGCATTTTAATATTGCTAAGTGACAGTCACTAGTGGGTGCGTTTGAAAAGGTGTGTTTTATTTTTCCCGAGCATTTCATCAAGTCTTTCTAAAGAATAACGGGATAATTACCATGTAGGACGTTACGTTGCTGGTTACGGTATCAGAGGTCGTGGAATTGTGTTTGTGAGTTTTTGCCAGATCACTCGGTTCTGTATTGTAGTAGGTGTTAGTATTTTATGGGTTGGACTATGTGACTGTTGTCGGGAGTGTTAGTGTGGGCAAAGTTTGGGGGAGAGGTATAAAAGAATGGCTGCCTGGCATTTTCCTCTTCACAAGACGAAGACAAGAGCAACCAACAAAAGCAATAGCGAGATCCTCATTGACGAGAGAGGGTAACGAACACAAACACGACTGCGACGTTTCTCTATTTCTTTTTTTTTTCTTTCACACTTTTCTTGTATTTCCACCGTGTTGGCCTTGTGAATTTGTGCGAATACTTCTTGAACCTTGACGTTGGATAGAAGGCAAACTCTAATTGGCCATCTCTTGTGTAAGAAGGTCTCAATTGACTACCTTTTCCATTGGTAGCTGGTTGTAAGTGAAGCTTGCTTAGCAGTCCCACGCTCTCTATATCATTCATTTGTACTCCTGGTGGGTTGAGAGAGCGGGTGGTTTATTAGAGCTGGGTGAGTGGGTGTGCAGGATACTGATTGCCAGGGCAGTACAGCAATCCCCTAAGAGACAAGGAAGTCCTATTCGGGGATCGGAAGACCTTTCTGGAGCAAAGCAACCTCAATCTTGGCACAACTGGTACCATGTCTGGCCAAACACCCCTTTGGTGGGCGGCGAAGGGTGGGCACGAGGAAGTTGTGAAGATGCTGCTAGAGCGGGGCGAGGTCAATCCAGACGGGGCTGACGAGCATCTCCGAACACCACTCTCTCAGGCCGCCGAAAATGGGAATGGGGGGGTCGTGAGGATACTCCTGGGACGGCACGAGGTCCGTCCTAACGAAGCTGATGCAGGGGGCCTAACACCACTCTCACATGCTGCACGCAAGGGCCATTCGGGAGTTGTGAAGATACTACTGGAACGGCGCGATGTCGATCCCAACCCACCTGACAACCGTTGGCGAACGCCGCTCTGGTGGGCTGCGAGCAAGGGGCATGAGGCAGTTGTAAGGATACTGATAGGGCGGAGCGACGTCATGCCTGACATAGCTGAGATGTATGGGGCAACACCACTCTCTCGGGCTGCCGAGAGTGGGCATGAGGGAGTTGTAAAGATACTACTAGAGCGGAGCGACGTTAGTCCTAATATAGCTGACAAGTGTGGGCGGACACCACTGTTGCGAGCTGCCGACAATGGGCATGAGGGAGTCGTAAAGATACTGCTAGGGCGGAGCGACGTTAGTCCTAATATGGCTGATAATGATGGGGAAACACCGCTCTCTCGGGCTGCCGAGAATGGGCACGAGGGAGTGGCGGGGATACTGCTAGGGCGGAGCGATATCAATCCTGACATGGCTGACGATTATGGAATAACACCACTCTCTCGGGCTGCCGAGAGTGGGCACGAGGGAGTTGTAAAGATACTACTAGGGCGGAGCGACGTTAGTCCTAATATAGCTGACAAGTGTGGGCGGACACCACTGTTGCGAGCTGCCGACAATGGGCATGAGGGAGTCGTAAAGATACTGCTAGGGCGGAGCGACGTTAGTCCTAATATGGCTGACAATGATGGGGAAACACCGCTCTCTCGGGCTGCCGAGAATGGGCACGAGGGAGTGGCGGGGATACTGCTAGGGCGGAGCGATATCAGTCCTGACATGGCTGACCATTATGGGGTAACACCACTCTCTCGGGCTGCGGGGAATGGGCATGATGGAGTCGTAAGGATGCTACTAGGACAGAACGATGTTGATCCTAACTCAACTAACCAAGGAGGACAAACACCGCTCTTGTGGGCTGCACGGAAGGGACATGAGAGAGTAGTGAGGATACTGCTAGGGCGGGGGGACATCACCCCTGACATAGCCAACAAACGTGGCGAAACACCGCTCTTTTGGGCTATTGAGTATGGACATGAAGGAGTTGTTAGAATACTGCTGGGTTCTAAAGACGTCAATCCTGATACCGTTAACAAATATGGTGAAACACCACTCTCACTAGCTACGCAGCTTGGGCATTGGGGAATTATGATGATTCTACTGGGTTGTAGAGACGTCAATCCTACCATAGCTGGCAAAGATGGCGAAACACCACTCCTCCGGGCTGCGCGGTTTGGACATGAGGGGGTTGTGAGGATGATCTTGGAAAGGGACGACTTCAATCCCGCCACAGTTGATGCGCGTGACCGGACACCACTCTCTCGGGCTGCCGAGAAAGGGCACGAGGGGGTTGTAAAGCTACTACTGGAACGAAGCGAGGTCAATCCCGCCACAGCCGACCAATATGGCCAAACGCCACTCTCCTGGGCTGCGCGGTTTGGGCATGGTGGGATCGTGAGGAGATTGCTGAGATGCGACGGGGTCAATCCCGACACATCTGACCATGATGGCCAAACGCCACTCTGGTGGGCTGTGTGGGGTGGGCATGAGGGAGTTGTGGGGATACTACTGAAACGGGAGGACGTCAATCCCAGTACAGCCGACCGAGATGGCAGAACACCGCTCTCTGGGGCTGCGCGGTGTGGGTATGAGGGAATTGTGAGGATTTTACTGGGGCGGGGCGACGTCGATCCTGACGCGGCTGACACATTTGGCCGAACACCGCTCTTCCAAGCTGCGAGGTATGGGTATGAGGATATTGTATGCATACTGCTCGAAGAGAGCGGGGTCAACCCCGACGCAGCCAACCACGATGGGCAAACCCCACTGTGGTGGGCTGCGAAGAACGGGCATGAAATGGTGGTTCGGCAACTGCTAGAACGGAATGATGTCAACCCTGATACACATGACAAGCATGGGCAAACGCCACTCTCGCAAGCTGTGCAGCATGGGCATAGCGGAATTATGAAGTTGCTGTGGGACCGCGCGTATTTAACTCCTGGACCTGCAGCAAGCCTACAATCAGGAAAGGTCTTCTCCCCTTCGCTGCTCTCACCACCTGAACCCCTTTTGGAAAGAGTTCAGAGGTATGACATCTAAGAACGAAACCCGGCCCTTCTCCCTCTCCACCTGCACGACATACCTTTCTCCCCAATGGAAAACTTTTGGTTAAGTAAAATGCCAGTCCAGCTGCAGAGAGCCCTCTACATGCGGGGACTACCGCAGATGCTAAACCTAGGGTTGGATCTTTCACCTTGAATTTCACCTTTTCTTATTCACCTCCTCAACCACCTCACCCCCCTCCTCACTCTTCATTTTATTATTAAAATTTGGGATTTGTTTAACCAATTTGGCTACATTCGTAGTCCACCGGTGCTTTCCAATACCCTCTTCTCCTTATTATTATTCACTTTTTTGATATGTTTTTTATTCCTTACCCCCACTGGGGAAAGTTGGTTAATGTCTGTCTGCGACGGAGTCCGGATTACTTGCGTTACTGTATAACTGTGAGGCAGCAACCGGTGTTTTATTTTATGGAGGGTGGATGGAAGGTGCAAACAAATGTACATAGATGCATCCTACGCACGCGGGGGTGAGCCCATAGCTAGAATCAATGGACAAGAGTTTATCCTGAGTAATTTACCGAGTTTTTTCTCTCCATTTTCCCCCACCTCCCTCGCTGCTCCATCCATCCTCCTTTCTTTCTGCAACCCATCCTTAGCCACCCGCCCATCTCCCGGATCGTGAGATAACCCCTCCTCCCTACTTATACAAGGGACATTTAACCTTTTGCTCTCGCTTATCATTTTGAACATGACAATTCATAACACTCCATACCCTTGCTGCAAAATCTACACCCTTCCGCTAACCCCACCCCTGTTTTGTGTCTCGGCCACCCGAAAATAATTACCAGATGTTTTCGACGAGTGATGGCACTTCTCGAGTGGGAAAATAGGTTAAAATCCGCTTCAAAAACGAGCTTAGTAGTCACCCACGATACCGGCGGTAGGGGTAGAAGTACCGAGCGCAAGAACACTAATTGCGCCCTAAAACAGAAAGCTGATATACAGGCATCATAATATGTTTTGATTCTGTCTCTTTAATGATATATACTGGCATGGCAGCCTAAGTCCTATCTTCCCTGATAGCGAGACAAATGAGTTAAGGATGAGGCTTTGGGAGGATTGTGTGGGAGGGGTTACCGAAGAACAGCCAAATACATGCCCACAATACATTCTTGTTGGAAGCTCTGGAAGTTGATAGATTATCTAAAAGGTTTGTTTGGATTTTTATTTTCTTCCTCTTCACCGGTCTTGTAACCCCCTACATTTCTCTTGAGATCTGGGGTGTTTTTCTTGCGCTAGACGTGCTAACGGGGTCTGACAAGTTCACCGCAGGTCACGGCGGCTTCACGGCGGTTTGCGGTATAATTGAATTGTATCGTGCGCTGTGCGAGCCCATTTTTAGTTGGAAATAGCCGCACTCTAGTCCCACACTTATCCGCAGATACATCGGCGGAGAGACGCGCAAGCTCTGGAAGGGTTTCTCCTAATTATTTCTCAACTCTCCTCATGCTTTCTCTTTCCTAATGTCTGGACACAATTAATTATGAGCTTCTTCACTGCTTAATACAAACTTCGTGTATTAACTTGAGCCGTTCCGCCCTGTTGCATAAAACTTGCATCGCCGATCATTACCGTTGCATCGGTCGTTTTTAACACTTTCCAACTTCTCCTCGAGTGATGCGCTGTGATGGTGTCGGTAATATTGTACACAGGGGAATGGGAATTTTAGCATCTTACGATTCATTAATCGCTTGGAGTAAGGACACCGCCGAGTCTTAATTACGCTAATAATTGATTTAAAGCCCGTGGGATGACAAAAGCGAACTCTGATTTCTCCCAGTAGTCTAGCACTAAGCCAAGCTGCATAGTACAGGCTCAACTTATCCACACTTTAGAAAGGCAAACAGAGGCAGCATACCAGTTTTATCAGGTATCCGTCCGTCTATCTGCAGTTGAACTCAAATACCGGGCGAAGCGGAACCGTCGAGAATTGCGCTCGGGCCTCCGGAATTTCCATTTCTGTTAGGCTGCGAGGGAACCAGCGAAAGGATTCTATTCGAGCCCTCAGCAGAGGCAAATAGGAAGAAGATCTGGGGGGGGCGAGCAGCTTTAACGTTCTAGCGAGATTATTAATTCTTCAAGGCTAACTTATATTGCGCTGTACACCCAGATCAGAAGGTCCGATCTGATCCTCCGGTATCCCATCCAATAAGATTTCATTCTTCCTTGCTCCTCTACCCGGCGGCAATGAGCCATTCATAGAAAACCAACCTGGAGAGAAGAAAGAAAGAAAGGAAATGCATAGAGGAGCAAAAAAAAAAAGAATCAACAGATATCTTAAGCTACGGGTTCTTGCTGGGAGGATTTCGGCTTTACATCTGTGACTAGCAGTTTCTCTGTGAATCCTGTTATTTCCAGTTGCTATGTTCAGGAAGGGACCTCGCCGTTGGCTACTTATCAGTGATTAATATTTATAATTTCTCTTCTCTTAAGAACGTGTCTACTCTTGTAATGCATTAAATATTTAATCGATAATAATATTATTACAACATCGCGCCAGACACATTCCCCCCCAAAGAGAGCAAGATAAGCACTAGTTCCATTGTTGGTATAATGTGAAAATACCTAGCTAGCGTAGTGATTAACATGTCAAGAAACTATTAACCTTCTGCGCAAATTAGCAGGAGCCCGGGGGTTCGATCTTTCTCTCCAATTGGGTTATCATAGTATCGAACAATCCGACGTAGGGTTGGGAAATTTTAGTAAACCCTATCCTGTAGGGACTGGGTGACTGAGAGACTTTAAGCCTTTCTCAATAGGGCTGTAGCGCAAGTCAGACTTGCTGCGAGGTGGTATCATGGAATTCGACTCTGGAGGGCACCCAGAAGGGTGAGATCTGGGATCGGCGGGGTGGAAAAAGGAACTAAGGAACCAAACAAGAATTTTTTTATCTTATTTTAAAAGCTGATTTGCTTCCTTCGATTAGGGGAAAAGAAGCTATAGCATATTCTGTGTGCTACTAGATTCTCTAGTTCTAAATGTGCTGTAGTTTGGTAAATGGGTTGCTATAAAGTGTAGCCATCTACTGCTAGAGTACTCACTAGTATTGTGAATTACGAGCGCAGAGCGCAATGCCCTGGTGAATAGTATTTATTTTTTTAACTCAAATATTGAACGCTAGCTAACCTCTCTTCCTTCCGCTGTGAGATCAAGGGACGCTCTTCAAGCAAAATCCATTGGTAAATGGGTGCCCGTAACGGGCTTCCTTAGAGCTATGGGCATCGGGGTAATGATCGGACTAACAAGCACTTTCACAACCCTAGAGCCCTATAAGTTACCACCCCCTCTCCCTTTAGCCCCAAGATATTCTCTAGAGCCTCGATAGAAGCCGGATTCTCATTTGAAGCGATCCCTCTCCTCTCACAAAAAGATGAATTCAATAATACACTGTAGAATAGATCCTCTCAGAGCACAGGCAGCCCACCGGCGATGCCAACCCGTTCAACTTGTTAATGTGCCACAACAATACCGTAAACCTCGTTACAGAAATAGGCGCCTCGGAGCGTTAGATTCCGAAGTGGCTATCGCCACTTGAACCAGAGCAAAGGCTGAATGTGTGCGAATCGACCGACTCCATGACAGAGGAGACTGGGCGCTAGAAACCGACCAGTCCAGAAAATAGCGGGATGAAAGAGGCTGTTGTGTCGGGCAAGCGCGTTCTGTTCCAGGAATCCGGGGGTGGGGAAAGGTTATCTGAGTTATGAAGGAAGACTTCTTGCCTGGAGAGGGAGGGCGGTCAGCCAATAACGACTCTTCAGCGATTGATAACCTGGGAGATCGGGGCGAGGGAAAGGCTTGGGACTCCACTACACTCCCTCATTCTCACTCGGTCCTTTATATATCATACTTATGTTTGGTTATGAGGATGAGAGAATGGAGTTTCTGAAGATACCTACACTTTAGTTTAGCATAGTCTAGTTCGAGCGTTTGCCGATGCGCCATTTATCAGCTATCCTCCGACGTATCTTACCTATCGGTAGTCGCCCCCTTCCTCACCATGTAAAATATATCTATGGTGCTTCACCATTACCCCAACCCCATCGAGGCCCCGGATCCCTCACCGGACATGCCTAGGATAAGGGTTAGCACACATTATAATGGGGCATTCAATACTCTCTGATCTTACCTTTATAGTCCTCCTCTCGAACCCATCTCGCAAACACCAGATTACTCACCAGGCGTGTCTAGAGAGAATCTTCCTTCAAACCATCCTGTGAACGGCCTCATACTCGTCAAAATAGAGGTCCGAAGAGACCGGGGGTATTCCAACGAGGGGTCGGAAGTGTTCGAATCCGCATTCGACTCCATGCGGGAGATCTCCCGATCAGCCAAGATGAGAGAAGGGGTATGCAAGATTCCGACGGGCGGCAACAGCGCCGTTGGAATAAAGATTCCTCGGGATCTCATCATAGATCGATGATGCGTTGGGTGCATGGCCACGGAATACTCCCCCACCCGGGTACTCCTCAGGTGGCGAGAGCTCGGTATCTGAATCGTAGGCAATGATGAACCCACCAGAGGTGCCGGGTGGTTCGGTGAACGGCGAGGGAGGTGAAGCGGCGGAGACGGAAGAGGAGGACGAGCAAGGGAAGAAGAGAGGGGTGGGAAATAATCACTAGGGCAGGATGCTCATGAGCAGAGGGTTGAGCAGTTGTTCGGTGGAGCTCCGGGCGGAGTAATTCCAAAGGCCATAGTGCTGACAGACTCTGACGCGACCGAGTCTATTCCCTCATTATGCGGATATCTTGTAACTGGCGTTAGCATAACATTATGATAATTTTATACTTGGGCGTAAATTAAGCTATAGTGCTGATTAACAAAATGAGAACACCGAAATCTGAGTCTGGTTGCATCAAGACTTGGTTTGTGCCAGAGTATAATAATGGTATTATAGGATTCAAATTATTCTCCTCCAGTTATTTTTTTTGTACGAGATATAGAACTATTTCTCTTTATACAGCATCTCCCGCCCCTCCTGCTCAACTTGTCATATTATCTTCTCTATATTTGGGGGCCTTTTTTCCTCTAAAGAATCCTCCTACAACCGAGAGCCTATCCTCACACCATTACTATAACTCTTTCTGCAATTTCTCACCTCCCGTCTTTGAACGAAAATGTCTAACTATAGCAAGAACAATGAAAAATTGACAAAATTCTGAGTCTATAAGCAGGAAACAGAGACCAGGGTAAACCTAAACACCGTATTTTTAGACGGAATGAAGGAGACAGAAGATAAAACGCAGGCCGAACATTCCCATTGGAACTGCAAGAATAGCACATCCACATCCGACGCCGAAATGCGCTAGGATGGAACCGGGGTTCGGAGTGAAGGGGAGGGGCAGCGGGGCCACAAGCCTGTCGTGCATTCTGGGGAGGGAAATGGAAGTGGAAGTGGAACTCGTACCAAGGGGGGGAGAAGGCAGGCGGAGCATATAAGTGTGTTAGTGGGATTTAGAGAAAGCGGCCCCTGGTGGCTTTTGAGGGGGATGGGAAGATTGAGTACTATTGAGTTAAGCAGTGTTGGGGTTTGCGGATTTGCGGGCTTGCAGTAGCTTCACCACTCCCTTATGGCGATTCTTGGCGGCCCAAAATAGGGGTGTTCGGCTGTCATTGTCTGGCATATCGGGGTTAACATCTTCCCGCCCCAACAGTAGCTTCACCACCCCCTCGTGGCCATATCTGGCAGCCCACAAGAACGGGGTTCGGCCGCCATTGTCAGCCAAATCGGGGTTAATATCTTCCCGCCCCAACAGTAGCTTCACCACTCCCTCGTGGCCATATCTGGCAGCCCACCAGAACGGTGTTCGGCCGTCATTGTCTGGCATATCGGGGTTAACATCTTCCCGCCCCAACAGTAGCTTCACCACCCCCTCGTGGCCATATCTGGCAGCCCACAAGAACGGGGTTCGGCCGCCATTGTCAGCCAAATCGGGGTTAATATCTTCCCGCCCCAACAGTAGCTTCACCACTCCCTCATGGCCATATGTGGCAGCCCACGAGAACGGTGTTGTACCGTCATTGTCTGGTATATCGGGGTTGAAATCTTCACGCCCCAATAGCAGCTTCACCACTCCCTCGTGGCCATATCTGGCAGCCCACAAGAACGGGGTTCGGCCGCCATTGTCAGCCAAATCGGGGTTAATATCTTCCCGCCCCAACAGTAGTTTCACCACTCCCTCATGGCCATATGTGGCAGCCCACGAGAACGGTGTTGTACCGTCATTGTCTGGTATATCGGGGTTGAAATCTTCACGCCCCAACAGTAGCTTCACCACTCCCTCATGGCCATATCTGGCAGCCCGCCGGAACGGTGTTTTGCCGTTCCTGTCTGGCATATCGGGGTTAACATCTTCCCGCCCCAACAGTAGCTTCACCACTCCTTCGTGGCCATATCTGGCAGCCCACGAGAACGGTGTTCGGCCGTCATTGTCTGGCATATCGGGGTTAACATCTTCCCGCCCCAGCAGTAACTTCACCACTCCCTCATGGCCATATCTGGCAGCACACAAGAACGGTGTTCGGCCGTCATTGCCTGGTATATCGGGGTTAATATCCTCCCGCCCCAACAGTAGCTTCACTACCTCATCATGCCCCTTCTCGGAAGCAAATGAGAGTGGCGCCCGGCCGTCTTTATTGCGCGTGTTGGGGTTGATATCTTTCTGCCTCAATAGCAACTTGACCGCCGCCTCGCACCCATCTTCAGCAGCCGACAGGAGCAGCGTCTGGCCATTTTGCCTATTGATGTTGACATTTCCCCGTTCGACTAGTAGGTTCATTATTCCCTCATGCCCTATACTGGCGGCGCACAAGAGAGGCGTCCGGCCGTACCCGTCCGCCGTATCGGGTTTGACGTCCTTCCTTCCTAATAGTAGCTTCACCACCCCTTCGTGCCCCTCTTCGGCAGCAAGCAAGATTGCCGTTTGGCCGTATTTGTCTTGGCTGTTGGGGTTGACATATCTCCTTCCCCGGAAAATATTTACCACTCGGGGCGTCTTACCCCACCAACCATCTGTCCCATCAGGATTGGCAGTTGCCCACCTAAGAAGTAGCCCCACAATTGCCTCATGTCCATTCTTAGCAGCCCATGATAGTGCTGCTCGACGAAAGTATCCATCTGGTTTGTCGGGGCTGACCGTCTGCTGCTCTAATAGCAACTTTGCCACCCCTTCTTGTCCACATATAGTAGCCCATATGAGTGGTGTAATCCCAAGAAAATCACTTCCATTGAGATCATAATTCGGTTGGTCTATGAGAGCGGTTGCGATTTCAGCGATGCCGAAAACTGATGCACAATGCAGTCCGGTAAATCCAGCCACGGGGCCGTTGATTGGGATATCACGGCTATACCGACCGGTTTTCGATATGAGATCCACTAGAAGTATCCTAGTTGATATATGACTTTCAATTTGAGTGAAAAGCTGAAGCGCAAGTGATACTACTTCCCTTGCAGCCGCTCTCTTGGCATGGACACCCCAAAATAAGGAAGAGTATTTGAGGAAGGGTATTGACGGAGGTAGAGGAAAGAGTGTAGACGGAATATCCTGAATGGTCCGAGAGTTGAGGTATGTCAGGCAGGTTTTAGCCATTATTGAGTAAGTTGCGCCAAAGAGGTTGGGACAGGTGTCGAGATAGTCCTGGAGGGTGAAGTGAATCAAGCGAATAATTGAAGCCTCCCTATCGACGACGACGAGCCCCAAACAACAGCTTAACAATGTCTCCACTGAAGGGATCTTTTCAGCATCGAGATCTGTGGATCCTATCTCGACCGCTAGGGCGTGTTGAAGCTCATCGAGTTGTAATAGCCGCTCGGAATGCGAGATCCACATTAGTGCTGCCATCCCTAGCCTCGCTTTCTCCCCACCTTGCTGCTTTATCCGCTCAATCGTCACGCCATAAACATCCTTCAAATCCAAGCCCTGGGTCATTGCCCTCAATCTTTGTCGCCTACTACCGGCCGTAGTTTCCCCGAGGATTGCATCCATGGTTAGGGAAATCAGCAGAAACCTAGATGTATCCATTAGTGGTGAATGTGGGGTGGATTTTTCCATCATGTTGCTCACTTACGTTTCGGGAATATTCTCGGTAATGCTTTTGATGATTTCGTCCTCCAAACCATTATCGTTCGCCCGTAGAGATGTGTTTTTGCTCAATCTCATCCGGACATATCCCACGATATCATCACCCTTGGGTTTTATGAACAAAACTACCGCTCTCCCACCAAGATGAGTCTCGATCTCACCACGAATGTGCTGCCTCCCAGTTAAGAGTATTCGCGTATTTGGGGACTTCTCGAGTATTTGTCTCAACGAATCTAGAACCTCCGGTCGATGCCTTTCCACACATTCATCTAGAGCATCAACACAAATAAATGTTGGCTTTAAGAATGTGATAGTCTGCAGCATCTTCACAATTTCGGCCACTCGTAGCCCCCTTCCACCAATCACCTTTTTGTAGTCTTGAAATTTCCGACTTATCTCATCCGGGACCTTCTCCAATCCACCGACAATCTGTTTCAGTAGTGAACCGAGTATGTTTGTTGGGGTCTGCTCTTCCCGCGCAGCAAAATCAACATAGAAACATGAGACAGCAATATTTCGCTCTCCTGCCATATCGCATAACTTGTCCACCACCAGTGAGCTAATACCGCTACATGTCAGTACCACTGCCTTTTGGTTTGTCACTGTACTCGAGTAGATTATCTCACCTCAAATAGGTCTTGCCGACACCCGGACCACCGCAACAAAATAAAATCGTACCATCAGGTCCCTCCCGTTGAGCACCATCGCACCACCTTTTAAATTCGTTTGTTTCCAGCAGCCATTCTCCGACGTTATCTGCGCGGCGGGTTCGAAGGTCCTGGTGTCGGATGCGGGGCTCTAGTGATGAGAGCCATGTTAGGATTTCTGACCGATCTTCGGCAAGGGTATAGTGATTAGACACAATCGATACATTCGACACATTCGACACATTGAAAGAGTTGATATTATCTGTGACTGACATAGACATTTTCGTTCTTTTCGTTGATTCTAATTCGGGGGGCACAGATTTCTTCGTTGGGGGGTGTTGATGGTGTTCCTCGAAGGTAGAAGAAAGGCGGGGGCTACCGCCCAGCCTCGCGCACTGCCAAAGTACTGTACAGGACTGGTGGGGAGGCTTTGTTGCGAGGTTTGTGGAACGATGCAGCCATCAACTGGCTGATGAAATCGAGCGGGTGACGAATAGGGATTTGTATTATATTTTGTTAACGAAGACTTCCCGCTTGCCAAACACCCCTGTTTGCCACTGGTGAGCATCCGTCATGCCCCTGCTGGAGACCGTATCTGAAACGGTCCTCATGGCCTGCACTGTGCTATAGTATGATGTCTACTATTCTTATAATATCTCCCTGAACCCATCTGGCCATATTTTATCACCTTTTTTATTGTCATGCTCTCCCGGCGCGATTGTTCCACCACCTCCCCCGTGTAGGTATATCTCCCTTATTCTACTTCTTCTATCAGTCTGCTATAGTATTCATGGGCTCGGGGGTGGAGCTACAAAAATATGAGGAAGAAACCTAATAAGGAAGCCCGCTAAGACAATTTGAAAGCCTGAGGGTAGAATTCGTTGCTCCGCTCTGTCGCGATAATAGCGAGTTGCAAACTCCTTTGCTTGGCTTGTATACGATAAGTGTTACGCTTCAAGGTTTCCCCTCCCTCTTTCCCACGGCTTAATGGGTTGGTTGGAATGATATCAAAATCCCATATTCTGTGCTATGCGCAATATTTCCTAACGCGCCTCTCTCGGGTAATCACTAGTGTTGGAAGTGTCAGAGTTGACAGAAGCGGATAGCTGTTAGGGATAAGGAGAGCGGATAGATGAGGGACAAGGAGGAATAATGGCGTTAGTAGTTTCATCTGCTCTAGAGATGAAAGGATTACCGGAAGAGTTTATGTTTATGTTTTTCCTTTATTATTATCCCGGAGATGCGCGGGTAAATGGGGTCATTCATGGAGAGAGATTGATAGGTGTGGGGAGCGATAGGATGTCTGAGACGGTTTTATTATATTACGGAAGTACGCAGGCAGATGGGGCCATATATAGAAAGAAATTGACAGGTGTGGGAAGTGATGGAATTGTTGAGATGGTTTTATTATTTTATATATTATGCAACTAGATCTGCCACAGTAGCACACCACTTTATCCATCACTCGGAACTCGGGTTCAAACTGTAAACGCACCTAATTTAGCTAGGCTCCCCACATCATGTCTCTCGGTGGGTGCTTCGCCATCCTGTAGAGTTAGTGATATGCTTAGTAGCAAATATTCCCTTAGGTTATGGAATGCGCATCGACTTCCGACCAATTGAGGTAGCAGATTATTGGTTTGTATCATCAGTGACCGAGTAGTGAGCGGGGGCCAAAGCGAGCCAGTAATTTGTATTGCATATAGAAAAGATGAGAAAGAGTTTAAAGAGGGAATAGAAGGAAAAAAGAAGAAGAGGGAAAGAGATGGAGGAAAGCGAGGTCTAGAAACAGGTGTAGACATTGGTGGGTGACGCATGCAGCCACTGGATGCCACTCGCGACTCCCAAGGGCACAAGAGCACAAATATAATTTCCAACACAAATAAAACCACAAATTCAAACTCTGGGATTCATCCAATTTGTTTGTCTAGATTTCGGGGTAGATATAGGAGAGGAAAATCACGAAACATCACTCATGATTCCCCTGCCGTCCCTTTTGTCCATCATCTCCCCGGGTCGCCTCCCTAAGGTCGCCTATAATCTATAATCCTACCCCTACCGCTGAAAAGCACTGTCCACCCCACATACCCCGCTATCCTAGTCAAAGATGGCGGGCCTAGGGTTTGGCTGCCCTGGATGGACTACAAGAGACACCCCCCCCACCTGGCCCGGTGTGCCCCCCAGAATTAGGAGTAATGCTCTGCTACAATTTCCTTGTCTGGCGAAATATCCCGCCACAAGTATGTCGGACCCCAACCTCAAACAACCTGTCAGTAGAGGAGGGATCCCGCGGCATATACCGGAATATTTTCAGAATACCGAAAAGGAGATTGTCGCCCGAGGTCCCCTGTTTAATGATCGGATAGAAACCACAAGGGGGACTATTGCATAGCTAGCACAGGTACCCGGATTCACCGGGACTTTGGTAAGGTGAGTTCCGAAGTACAGATGGGAGGCCTTCAAGTCACTGTCAGAAATCGTTCCGGTTTCACCAAAAGTCTGAGCGCACCTTATAGTGAGGCCAAACATAGAGGACGAAATTACGAAACGTTTGACTAAGGCGGTTGGGAATGCCTGTTGGTCCTACCTAGGGCGATATTAAAGAGCAACCTAGAGGTGGGGTTGGGCAGTGGTACCAATCCCTGTGTAATGGACAACGGATTTCCAGCGGATATCCTAAGAGTAATTCTAGAAAAGATGTCAGAACCGCAAGCATGAATATCAAACGCATTCCCAATACAACTGAGTTATTATTCACTAACAATGATGTCTAGTTTCCTGCTCCTTTCTCTAAACACGAATGCAATCCCGATCGAGCAGGCTCTCCATCGGAGAAGAGAGCTAGACGAGATAACTAAAGTGGAGGGTCTGAGCGATGCTTCTGCGGTAACTTTATTGCGAATGAAGAAGCAACAGAGAAGTAGATCGAAACCGGGCATGCAAGTTGTAATGTGGGTGCCGCACCCGGAGCGGCCATTTCCTACCGAGGCGATGTTAGTTATGGGGATCGAAGAAGGATTTACCAACCCGAATACTCTGAATATTCATGTGATGGGACACTGCTAACATGTTTTCAGTGGATTATATATCACTATCGAGGAAGCCCTCCTCTATCATACTCCATACCCTGCAAGAGTTCCTTGCCTCCAACTAAAACAAGTTCCGCAAACTCCACTCCACGTTGCTAAGGGTTATTTGACATTAACAGCATTCGGTAGGTCAAGGGCATTTCTCATCTTTGTACCGTCCCGCCAACCGCCCCCCCAATTACATATACCTCTCGTCACCCCGGTGCGCACTCTAGTCGTGAAACTATAGGAAGTGTGGAATAAGCTGGCACTGAAACTGCTCAATAGACGATGCGCACATATCGCCAAAGGTATGATACTGTTATTGCATAGGACGGGCTTCTGGGACGAACCTTTTGATGGGAAGGCAGTCCTGGCAAGGGATTTATAGGGCTTCATAGTGCCATATACCTTAGGGCGTGTAGAGTAACGGTTGGCTTATTGGAGATGGATGAATAGACCTTGACACGAGCGAGTTTATCACTTCGCTATCCGGATCTATTGTAACTGGGGTTTGTATAATATTGTGATAATTTCATAACATGGAGGAAAGTAGGTTATGATACTGATTAACAAAAATGAAAACACACCGGAATTTGGCTCTGGTTGCATCAAGACATAGTTGGTGTACGAGTATAATATTGGTGGTATTATAGGATTCAAATTACTCTCCTCTCGTGATTTTCTTTGTGCAAGATGTAACTATTTCTCTTCATGTAGCATCCTCTCTCTCGCCCCTTCCTCCTCCACTTGTCATATTATCTTCTCCTCTATACTATGGAATTTTTTATTTTCCTCCACAGAATTCACTGAGACCTTATCCTCAAACCATTGCCGTCAGTTTCTCCACTATGCACCTCCCGTCTTTGAATGGAAATTTCTAACCGTAGTAAGAACAATGAAAAATGGACAAAATTCGGAGTCTATAAGCAGGAAATAGAGGCTAAACTAAATCTGAACTTTGTACTGTTATATGGAAGGGAGAAAATGAAAACAAAAACGCAGACTAAGCATTCCCGTTGGAACTACAAGAATAGCACATCCACACCCGATGCTGGAATCAGCATTCCCAAGCGCCCCGTCCGCCCTGTAGGCACCGCCAGGACTGCGGTCCCGGGCGTCCCGGGTGTCTGTCTCAAGCTGTAGGGCGAGAGCGTCCGTCCTTTGGGAAAGACCACCATCTAAGAGGGTGACTGTAGGGTTCTACAGTGCTCGACGGATCGGTAGCTCCCGAATCATACCTGCAGTCCTCACCCGCCATGTACAGTCCTCACCCGTCTTCTGCAGTCCTCGCCAATTACGTGTAGGGCCCGCCAGTCACCTACAGGGTCCACGCGTCATCCGGAGTTACCCGGAAAATCGCACCACCTGAGACACCTATAGTCCCCGCCAGTCCGTCCCGGGCTGTCGTCCGGACAGACGCCAAGATACCCGTCCGTCCCGGGCGCCCTTTCAGGTACTGTCGTCCGTCCCGTGCGGGCCCGAAGACGGGCAGACTGGACGCTTGGGAACACTGGCCGGAATGTGCTAGGGTCGAAGTGGAATCCGGAGCGGGGGGGAAGGGGCGGGGAAGCGGTGCCACGAGTTTGTCGTGCACTCAAGGGAGGGAAGTAGAAGTGGTATTGAGGAGGGGAGAGCAGCCGGGGGAGCATATAAGCGTGTAAGTGGGGTGTGGAGAAAGTGGCGCCTCGTGGCTTTTGAGGATGATGGGAAAGATTTTGTATTATTGAGGTTAAGCCGTGTTGGGGTTTGCGGATTTGCGGGCTTGCAGTAGCTTCACCACCGCCTCGTGGCCATATTGGGCAGCCCACGATAACGGTGTTCGACCGTCATTGTCTGGCGCATCGGGGTTAATATCCTCCCGCCCTAACAGTAGCTTCACGACTACCTCATGGCCATACGTGGCAGCCCACGAGAACGGTGTTACGCCGTCATTATCCGGAATATCGGGGTTGACATCTTCCCGCCCCAACAGTAGCTTCACCACTCCCTCATGGCCATATCTAGCAGCCCACAAGAGCGGTGTCCCGCCGACATTGTCTGGCATATCGGGGTTAACATCTTCCCGCCCCAGCAGTAGCTTCACCACTCCCTGATGGCCAAATCCGGCAGCACACAAGAACGGTGTTCGGCCGTGATTGTCTGGCATATCGGGGTTAACATTTTCCCGCCCCAGCAGTAGCTTCACCACTCCCTCATGGCCATATCTGGCAGCCCACAAGAGCGGTGTTCCGCCGACATTGTCTGGCATATCGGGGTTAACATTTTCCCGCCCCAGCAGTAGCTTCACCACTCCCTCATGGCCAGATCCGGCAGCGCACAAGAACGGTGTTCGGCCGTCATTGTCTGGCATATCGGGGTTAACATTTTCCCGCCCCAACAGTAGCTTCACCACTCCCTCATGGCCACATCCGGCAGCGCACAAGAGCGGTGTTTGGCCGTGATTGTCTGGCATATCGGGGTTAACATCTTCCCGCCCCAACAGTAGTTTCACCACTCCCTCATGGCCATATCCGGCAGCACACCAGAACGGTGTTTGGCCGTCGTTGTCTGGAATATCGGGGTTAACATCCTCCCGCCCCAACAGTAGCTTCACTACCTCATCATGCCCCTTCTCGGAAGCAAATGAGAGTGGCGTCCGGCCGCCTTTATTGCGCGTGTTGGGGTTGATATCTTTCTGCCGCAATAGCAACCTCACCGCCGCCTCGGACCCATCTTCAGCAGCCGACAGGAGCAGCGTCTGGCCATTTTGCCTATTGATGTTGACATTTCCCCGTTCGACGAGTAGGTTCATTACTCCCTCATGCCCTATACTAGCGGCGCACAAGAGAGGGGTCCGCCCGTACCCGTCCGCCGTATCGGATTTGACGTCCTTCCTTCCTAATAGTAGCTTCACCACCCCTTCGTGCCCCTCTTCAGCAGCGAGCAAGATTGCCGTTTGGCCGTATTTGTCTTGCCTATTGGGGTTGACATATCTCCTTCCCCGGACAATATTCACCACTCGGGGCGTCTTACCCCACCAACCATCTGTGCCATCGGGTTTGGCAGTTGCCCACCTAAGAAGTAGCCTCACAATTCCCTCATGCCCCTTCTTAGCAGCCCATGATAGTGCTGCTCGACGAAAGTATCCATCAGGCTTGTCGGGGCTGACAGTCTGCTGCTCTAATAGCAACTTTGCTACCGCCTCTTGTCCACATATGGTAGCCCATATGAGTGGTGTAATCCCCAGAAAATCACTTCCATTGAGATCATAATTCGATTGGTCTATGAGAGCGGTTGCGATTTCAGCGATGCCGAAAACTGATGCACAATGCAGTCCGGTAAATCCAGCCACGGGGCCGTTGATTGGGATATCACGGCTATACCGACCGGTCTTCGATATGAGATCCACTAGAAGTATCCTAGTTGATATATGACTTTCAATTTGAGTGAAAAGCTGAAGCGCAAGTGATACCACATCCCTTGCAGCCTCTCTCTTGGCATGAACACCCCAAAATAAGGAAGAATATTTGAGGAAGGGAGTTGACAGAGGTAGAGGAAAGAGTGTAGACGGAATATCCTGAATGGTCTGAGAGTTGAGGTATGTCAGGCAGGTTTTAGCCATTATTGAGTGAGTTGCGCTAAAGAGGTCGGGGGAAGTGTAAAGATAATCCTGGAGGGTGAAGTGAATCAAGCGAGTGATTGAAGCCTCCCTATCGACGACGACGAGCCCCAAACAGCAGCTTAACAATGTCTCTACCGAAGGAATCTTTTCGGCATCGAGATCCGTAGATCCTATCTCGACCGCTAGGGCGTTTTGAAGCTCATCGAGTTGTAATAGCCGCTCGGAATGCGAGATCCACATTAGTGCTCCCATCCCCAGTCTCGCTTTCTCCCCACCTTGCTCCTTTATCCGATCAAGGGTCGCGCCATAAACATCCTTCAAATCTAAACCCTCGGTCATTGCCCTCAATCTTTGTCGCCTACTACCGGCCGTAGTTTCCCCGAGGATAGCGTCCATGGTTATGGAAATCAGTAGAAACCTAGATGTACCTATTAGTTAGTGGTGAATGTGGGGTGTGTTTTCCCATTACGTTGCTCACTTACGTTTCGGGAATATTCTCGGTAAAGCCTTTGATGATTTCGTCCTCCAACCCACTATCATTCGCCCGCAGAGAGGTATCCTTACTCAATCTCATCCGGACATATCCCACGATATCATCACTATTGGGTATTATGGACAAAACTGCCGCTCTCCCACCAAGATGCGTCTCGATCTCGCCGCGGATGTGCTGCCTCCCAGTTAGGAGTATTCGCGTATTTGGTGACTTCTCGAGCATTTGTCTCAACGAATCTAAAACCTCCAGTCGATGCCTTTCCGCGCATTCGTCAAGAGCATCAACACATATAAATGTCGGCTTTAAAGATGTGACAGTCTGCAGCATCTTCACAATTTCGGCCACTCGTAGCCCCCTTCCACCAATCACCTTTTTGTAGTCTTGAAATTTCCGACTTATCTCATCCGGGACCTTCTCCAACCCACCGACAATCTGTTTCAGTAGTGAACCGAGTATGTTTGTCGGGGTCTGCTCTTCCCGCGCAGCAAAATCAACGTAGAAACATGATACAGCAATATTTCGCTCTCCCGCCATATCGCACAACTTGTCCACCACTAGTGAGCTAGTCTCGCTGCACGTTAGTACTGCTATCTCTTGGACTTTTTCACTGCAGATTATCTCTCACCTCAAATAGGTCTTGCCGACACCCGGACCACCGCTGCAGAATAAAATTGCACGATCAGGCCCCTCCCGTTGAGCACCATCGCACCACCTTTCAAATTCGTCTGTTTGTAGCAGCCATTCTCCGACGTTATCTGCGCGGCGGGTTCGAAGGTCCTGGTGTCGGATGCGGGGCTCAAGTGGCGAGAGCCATGTTAGGATTTCCGACCGATCTTCGGCAAGGGTATAGTGATTAGAGACATTCGATACATTCGATACATTCGATACATTCGATACATTCGATACATTCGACACATTCGACACATTGAAAGAGTTGGTATTATCTGTGAATGGCATAGACATTTCCGTTCTCTTCGTTGGTTCTGATGCTGAGCGCATAGATTCCTCCGTTGGGGGTGTTGATGATATTCTTCAAAGCAGAGGAAAAGCGGGGGCTCCCGCCCGGCCTTGCGCACTGCCCAAGTACTCGAGTACCGGTGGGGAGGCTTCGTCGCGACGTTTGTGCAGCACCGCAGTCTTCAACTGGCATGATGAAACCAGCTGGTCACAAACAGGGGTCAGTATTAGCTGTTGCAAATTTGGCTGGTCACCACCTGCATATTTTCCCGTTCGCCCTGCATTATACGGCATTCCACTACTGTTAGCTTCATACCGACTGACATTAACCCTGCATGCTCAATGCAGTTAGCGCCAAATACCGATGCCCTGCACTAACCTAAAGCACAATCACTCACGATAACCGAACATCAACCTCACTCTCGGCTGCATACCGGTACTCAACCGACAACTGGCCGCTTAACTATCCCCAAGCATTCTAGTCCCACCTCGGAAGTGGCTCGGTCATGCAGGAGCAGAAACGACTGAGTAGGAGAAACTTATGAGAGAGTAGGCATGTGCAGGAGGCATGCCATCGAGGATGGTTTAGTCTCAAGAAAGATATAATGCAGCCCGTTCTTCCCTTTATTTGTTCACCACCAACCAGCCTATCCCGTTCCATTTCCATCCATTTTGTTTTTCCTTATACTTAATTGCTGTCGATCGCTTTGCAATTGTTTCTTTCTTTGATAAGTTATTTGTCACTCTCTTTTATATCTGCTATATTCAATCACTTGGCATGTATCTGTGTCAGAACTCTGGATCTGTTTTAGCCTAAATAATCTTGTAGTTGAAGGGTAACTGTCGTTTTGGCGGATTCGCTTTCTGCTTGCCAAACACCCCTGTTCGTCACTGATGGGCATTCTGTAGCGGGAGATAAATGGCTTAACGGTCGAACGGTGGAACTAGACTAGGGCTAAACCATAGGATAGATATAATCGGAAACTTTATTTCTTCGTCCTCATTGTATGGTAAAACTAACCAACCAAGCATAGGTCTATAATAATATGAGAATAATAAAACCATCTCAGCCATTCTATCGCTTCTCATACCTATCGATCACTCTCTATGAATGGCCCCGTTTGCCTGCGTGCCTTAGTGATAATAATAAAAAGGAAAGACATGATCATAAATCCTTCCGTCAATCCTTCCATCTTCAGAACAAACGGAATCACTAATGTTATCATCGCTCCCCGTCCCTCATCTATCCGCTTTCCTTATCTCAAACAAATATCTACTTCCGTCGGCTTTGACACATTCGTTATGCCCCCGCTACCTATTCGAGACCGTAACCTGAACAGTCCTCATAGCCTGCACGGTACTACAGTATGATGCCTACTATTGCGATAATATCTCCCTGATTCCATTTGGCTATCTTTTCTCACCTTTTTCATGGCCTGCTCTCCAGGAGCGACTGTTACACCAGCTCCTCCGCTTTGGTCTATATCCTTCATCTATTTCTTCTATTAGCCTGCGAGGTATACATAGGCTCAAGAGTATGGCTATTGAAATATGAGGGGTGAACCTATTAAGGAAGCCCGCTGAGATAATTTGAAAATTTGAGGGGTAGAATTCGTTACTGTTGGGATAGGATAATGAGTTGCAGGCTCCTTCACTTGACTTGTATGTGATCAATATTACCCTTTTGGGGGTTTCCTCCTCTTTCCCACAGTTTAATGGGTTGGTTGGAGTGACGTCAAAATTCCATATTGTGTGCTAGGCACAATATTTCTTAACTTGCCTCGCTCGGGCAATCACGAGTGTTCGGGGCGCCTCTTGAGATTAACTTGTTAGCAGATTTTATACCTTAGGGCGCAACCTATTATCATGCCAGAGTTGACGAAGGCGGGTAGCTGTTGGGGATAAAAAAAGGGGATAGTTGACGGACAAGGATAGATAGTGGCTTTAGTGATATCATTTGTTCAGGAGTGGAAAAGATTGAGGAAAGGGTTTATGGTTAACTTATGTTTTTCCTTTATTACCAATACGGATGTAGGTAAATGACTGGATATACGGAGAGAAATCGAAAGTTTGAGAAGGGATGGAATGATTGAGATGGCATTATTATTTGATATATACTTATATTTGGCTAGCTAGTTATAAGGACAAGTGAATAAAATTTCAGAAGATATAATACCAACAATATAGTTTAGCCCTAGTATAGTTCGAGCGTTCAATTGTTCCGCCTTTTATTATGATAGTTATCCTCCGACATACCTGACCTACCGGTAGTCAACTTCTCCCCCGCTACCGCAATATATTTATGGTGCCTCACCATTACCCCGACCTCATCAAGGAGCCGGATCTTCGCCGGGCATGCCTAGATTAGGGGTTAGCACTCATTATAATGAAATATTCAATGTTCTCTGATCTTACCTCCAGAACCCTCCCTTTGAACTTATTTCCCAAAGACACCAGATTCTTCACCACGTGTGGCCAAGGGGAATCTTCCTTCAAACCATCCTGTGAATGGCCTCGTACCCTTCAAAATAGAGGTCCCGAGAGACCAGTCCGTATTTCGACGGGGCTTCGGAAGAGTTCGAATCCGCATTCGGCTCCATGCGAGAGATCTCTAAATCGATCAAGATGGCCAAAGGCGTGTGTGAAGTATCTAGATTCCGACAGGCTGCAACAGCGCCGTTGAAATAAAGATCATTCGGGATCTCATCATAAGCCGATGATGCGCTTGATGCATGGTCATCGAATCCTCCCCATCTGGGCGCTCCTCAAATACCGGAGACTCGGCATCTGAACCGTAGGCCGTGGTGAACGCACCACAGGTGTCGAGTGATACGGCGCGGGACGAGGGAGGAAAAACGAAAAATCAGAAGAGGAGGACGAGCGAAGGGAAGAGGAGAGGACGGGAAATCACTTGAGTAGGATGCTGTCCGTGAGTACAGAATAGGGAAGTTGTCAGGAGGTGCTCCCGGCGGGGGGGAGTGCCAACGTACATGGCGCTAATGGACTCTGACGCTACCGAGTCTATCACTTCGTTATCCGGATCTATTGTAACTGGGGTTTGCTTAATATTATGGTAATTTTATACGGGGGGGTAAAGAGAGTTATGGCGCTGATTAATAAAAATGAAAACACACCGAAATCTGAGTCTTGTTGGGCGAGTATAATATTAGTGGTATTAGGGGATTCAAATTATTCTTCCGTTATTTTCATTTTACGAGATTTAGAGTAACTATTTCTCTTCAGGCAACATCCTCTCTCGTCCCTTCCTCCTCCACTTGTCATATTATCTGCTCCTCTATGCTAGGGTTTTTTTCCCTCAATAGAATCCTCTTATAACTGAGGCCCTATCTTCACACCATTTCTGTAACCTTTTCCGCAACTTCTCAGTTCACGTCTGTGAATGAATATTTCTAACTATAGTAGAAACGATGAAGAATGGACAAAATTGGGGGCCTATAAGCAGGGAGCAGAGAAAAAACTGAACCTGAACCCCGTATTCTTATACGGAGAGAAGGAAGCGAGAGCCAAAACGCAGACTGAACATTCCCGCTGGGACTGCAGGAATATCACATCCACACTCGATGCCGGACGGTGCTAGGATGAAACCGGGGTCGGGAGAGGAGGAAGGAGAGGGCGACGGTGCCACGAGCTTGTCGTGCACTCTGGGGAGGGAGGTGGAAGTGGTATTGAGGAGGGAGAAACAGCCGAGGGAGCATATAAGCGTCTGAGTGGGATGTGGAGAAAGCGGCGCCGGAGGGTTTTTGAGGGCGATAGGAAAGATTTTGTACTATTGAGGGTGAGCAGTGCCGGGGTTTGCGGATTTGCGGGCTTGCAGTGGTTTCACCACTCCCTCATGGCCATTCTTAGCAGCCCACGAGAACGGTGTTTGACCGCCATTGCCTGACATATCGGGGTGAACATCTTCCCGCCCTAACAGTAGCTTCACCACTCCCTCATGGCCATTTTCGGCAGCCCACGAGAACGGTGTTTGGCCGTCATTGTCGGGCATATCGGGGTTGACGTCTTCCCGCCCTAACAGTAGCTTCACTACCACATCATGCCCCTTCTTGGAAGCCAACGAGAGTGGCGTCCGACCTGCTTTATTGCGCGTGTCGGGGTTGATATATTTCTGCCTCAATAGCAGCCTTACCACCGCCTCAGATCCATCTTCAGCAGCCAACAGGAGCAGCGTCTGACCATTTTGCCTATTGATGTTGACAGTTTCCCATTTAACTAACAGATTCACTACTCCCTCATACCCAATAGCGGAAGCGCACAAGAGAGGCGTCCGCCCGTACCCGTCCGCCGTATCGGGTTTTAAAGAAAAACTAAAGATTATCTGCGTGGAAGGGGGAGAGATTATGGAGGAGAACGTCTTGATCTTGATTCTTTCGTTGCACTCAGGAGGAAAACTAATGTCCTTAAATACATAACTCAGAAAACTTTACCATTCTAACATCTTCCCTTCCTAGCCCGTCTTTTCCTACGATAACATTCTCTGTATCCTTTCTCCCTCTCTCCAACCTCCCCTGACAGCTTCATGTCCATTCTCTCCATTTCATCTCGCTTCCATTCCTACCGCTTCTTCTTCCCTTCCCTTCTCTTCTTGCACTTCTTCAATACGCACCCAGCTCCTACTTCGTTCTCCATTTCCCAGATCATTCGTGTTCGTCCTTTATGCGAGAAGTGATGAATTCCAGATATGTAGTCGTGGTTCTTGAGATATCCAGATTGGGCTATCAATCAAAGCGCCGGTGATTCACAATAGGTTTAACGTCCTTCCTTCCCAATAGTAGCTTCACCACCCCTTCGTGCCCCTCCTCAGCAGCGAGCAAGATTGCCGTTTGGCCGTATTTGTCTGGCTTATTGGGGTTGACATATCTCCTTCCCCGGAAAATATTCACCACTCGAGGCCACCAACCATCTGTGCCATCGGGCTTGGCAGTTGCCCACCTAAGAAGTAGCCCCACAATTGCCTCATGTCCATTCTTAGCAGCCCATGATAGTGCTGCTCGACGAAAGTATCCATCTGGTTTGTCGGGGCTGATAGTCCGCCGTTCTAGCAACAGCTTTACTACCCCCTCTGGCCCACATATGGTAGCCCATATGAGTGGTGTAATCCCCAGAAAATCCCACCCATTGAGATCATAGTTCGGCTAGTCTATGAGAGCAGTTGTGATTCCGGTAATGCCGAAAACTGATGCACAATGCGGTCCGGTAAACCCGGTGAGGGGACAGGACCGTTGGTCGGGGTATCACGGCTATATCGACCGGTCTTCGCTATGAGATCCACTAGAAGTATCCTAGTTGATATATGGCTCTCAATTTGACTCAAAAGCCGAATCGCAGTGGTATCACATCCATTGAAGCCTCTCTCTTGGCGTGAACACCCCAAAATAAGGAAGAACATCCGAGGAAGGGTGTTGACGGGGGCAGAAGAAAGAGTGTAGACTAAATATCTTTAATTGTCTGAGAATTGAGGTATGTCAGGCAGGTTGTAGCCATTATCGAGTGAGTTGCGCCAAAGAGGTCAGGGCAGGTGTAAAGATAGTCCTGGAGAGTGAAATGGATCAAGCGAACAATTGAAGCCTCCCTATCGACGACGACAAGCCCCAAGCAGCAGCTTAACAATGTCTCCACCGAAGGAATCTTTTCAGCATTGCAAGCCTTCCAATGGGCCAACCCGGGTCCAAAAAGGGCCAGCCCGACCCGGCCCAAGAAACGAAAGCCCGGGTTAGCCCAATGGGCCCAGTGGGCCGGCCCATATAAGAAAAGGAATTAAATATTATATATTAACATTGGTGTGAAATTGGTATTAGAATACAAAATGGATGATAGGAAAAGTTAGATGGTAAAATAGAGATAATTCATGAAGAGAGGAAAGAGAGTGGAGACATGGGCGTGGGGGGGTTTCAGTAGGAAAGCATGAGTTTAGTTAGGCGAGTGCCAACTTCGTAGACATTGGGTTGCTTGAATTGTTGCGGGGTTGAGAGAGTGCCGTGAGTCGGATATTGTTCTCTTGGTTCCAGAGAATACTCGTTCTGGCTCTGACGACATTGCCGGGATTGATAGGACAGTTATGGCCCAGGCTGAAAGGATCGGGTACTCCTTTTGTTAACGATCTTCAAGCCACCAGCTATTATCGAACTATTAGTACTAATAGGTATCAGAATTAAATAGAGAGAGGCTAAATATACTCAATTTTCCTTCTCGCTTTTCACTATTCCATCGCAATTTGAACACGCGTCTGCTAGGACCTAGCTGCTAAAGGCAAATCCATTCCCAAATTTTGTGTGCTCAGATTCTGGTTTCCGTGGTGACAATGACTTGAAGGATCGTCATGGTGAAAGTCAGGAAGGCGAGACAAAACATTCACTAGGCCCGCCGGGTTACCCGGGCTTGGCACCTCCGGGCCCGACCCGGCCCAAGCCCATCTAAAGTCGAGCCCAGCCCAATGAGCCCAGCCCGGCCCAACCAAGAGCCCGGGCTGGCCCAACGAAGCCCGGACCCATTTGAAGGCTTGCAGCATTGAGATCAGCGAATCCTATCTCGACCGCAAGAGCATGGAGAAGCTCATCGAGTTGTAACAGCCGCCCGGAATGCGAGATCCCCATCAGTGCTGCTATCCCCAGTCTCCATTTCTCCCTACCTTGCTCCTTGATCCGTTCGAGGGTCGCACCATAAACATCCTTCAAATCCAAGCCCTCGGTTATTGTCCTCAGCCTTTGTGGCCTGCTACCAGCCGTAGTTTCCCCAAGGATGCATCCATAGTTATGGAAATCAGCAGAAACCTGGATGTATTTATTAGCGGTGAATGTAAAATGTATTCTTCCATCATGTTGCTCACTTACGTTTCGGGAATATTCTCGGTAACGCCTTTGATTATTTCGTCCTCCAAACCACTATCATTCGCCCTTCAGAGAGGTGTCCTTACTCAATCTCATCCGGACGTATCCCACGATGTCATCACCATTGGGTATCATGGACAAAACTGTCGCTCTCCCACCAAGTTGCGTCTCAATCTCTCCCTGGACGTGCAGCCTCCCAGTTCAGAATATTCGCGTATTCGGGGACTTCTCGAGCATTTGTCTCAACGAATCTAGCACCTCCGGTCGATACCATTCTACACACTCATTTAGAGCATCAACACATATAAATGTTGGCTTTGGAGATACGACAGTCTGCATCTTCACAATTTCGGCCACTCGTAGACGACTTCGACCAATCACCTTTTTGTAGTCTTGAAAGGTCTGACTTTTCTCATCTAGGACCTTCTCCAATCCACCGACAATGTGTTTCTGTGATGTTGGTTTGGCATAGGTGACGACGCATTGGTTTAAGGTTCCGGCAACAGCTGTTGGCCCCTATCAGGCAGGTATAACTCACATGCCGTCATTTGGTTGATATGATCTTCCACCTCTAAACGAGCTGCGACATCATCAATCCTGAAGGTACCACCCTGTGTATACCATTGAACAGATAAATTCTTGTTAAAACCTATAGGACCAACAGACTGTTTAAGTGCTTTCAGGAGGGTTTTGGTAGATATGCGGTTATTGCAGTCATCAAACAACTATAGCTTAAACAATAACGTGTAATCTGAAATGGTACATTTTGTGGGGATTCCCACATAGTTGGGGACCAAGACTGAGTGGGCTGACAACTGATAGAGGATTCAGGTGGAGGGTTTGAGATCAGGTGTGCAATTTGCAAAGTCTAACAACGCAATTTAAGGCTTCTGCAATTGTCAAGTGATTAGTGAATACTCAATAGATTGGAATGAACCTAGAAGTGCAGTTGACAGGTAAAGTGGATTAATGTCCCAAATGGTGACTAAGCAAGACAGATTTCCCATGACTAATACTTATTAGTCATAGGCATGTTATATTTCCCACTATAAGGTCATAATTATAATATAATGACTTTTACCCATGACTCATATCATGAATTATGAGTTTTATGCATGTAAAACAATTAGTACACATGACTAGTTTTATGAGTTTTGATTGATTTAAGGTAGGTCGTATAGTGACTCAGAAGTCGCCTCATGGATATCACACTATGACTCATCATGTATCATTGGGGTACTAAGGAAAGGTGTGTATATGAGTCAGGGTTTGGGTCCTGAGAAGAGATTTATATAAAGCTGATCTCAGACCCAGGAAGATAGGCTGTTTACACAACCAACTCAGTACTTTTTTTATACTCTATCTTTGGTACAAATATTTCATACTTTATTCACAAAACTTCCAAGCTAGTCCAAGTGTTCCTTCATCTTAACTATACTTGAAGCAAAATGCAAGGACTATTTAGTCCTGAGAGACATATTGATAATCTACAACTATTTAGATTGATCTCAACTACTGAGACTATAATTTGAAGATAGTTTTACCCAATTACAAGATAGGACAACTATGCAAGTCTAGTTCTCAAGATATAAGCAAGACAGGTCATGTATTTGAGAAACATCTCCTTTGAAGAATAATTTATAAATTCTCAATTGTTGGCCATTAACCCTCAAAGAACAAACATCAATCCACAAGGTATTGTGTTAGACTGTAATATGACAGTTATGAGTTTAATCAATATCTCCCTTGAGAGAGAAGCCATGAACTCCCAAATATCAGCCTTTAACCCTCAAGTATTCTCTTTTGATCAACCAATTGGAGCATCAGATGGGAATACGGTTATTCTATATCTAATAGGTATTTTCCATAAATGAGCTGCAAGTTTGTTTTACTATCCAACTCCCACATTCTAGAAGGAGATATATGGGATTCAAGCTAACTAGCATGATGTAGCAGCAGGAGCAAGGAATAACCCTTTGCTTACAAAGCAAGAGACATTTTAGTATTATCAGTTGAATAGGCTCAAAAATCAGAGTCTGAAAGCTCCAGGCAACCAGTTGACAGAAGGTTAGTCAAGGTGTGAAGAATATACTATAATATCTGAAGGAAATAAATCAGATAATCAAAGATTAAATACTCAAAATTGAGTGACTTAAGATAAAGTTCCAACTTCCCACTCAAACTACTATTATTAACCTTTATATTGAGTTGGCCTTGGTTGAGAGAGTTTAGACTCATAAAGCTTGAACAATTGATAAATATTCACGAAGTACTAGGTAAACAGCTATGGTATCTAGATGTGAGCCTATACTAAAACTTATATGCAGAGCAGATAGTGCAAATATAGAGACATGCCTCTAGAGATATATAGAGAAATCAGCTTGGGTATTAGGCAGAACTTGACCAAATTGCAAGGTCTGCAAGCTTTAAGATAATTTTAGAAAATAAGATCAAGGCACATAATTCTGTCAAGCAAATATAAGTTCCAGTGTTGGAAATATATACTACAAGGCATTGAAGAATTATCATGGAACCACCGGACCAATAACTCTCAACTACTAACATGACTGCAAACTAGAAATTGATTTCATTATGGCTTTCTGTGACACTAATAATCTCTCAGGGGAAAAGATTAAGTGGAGGAAGATGTAAATGCAGAAACTTATAGTGTACTAAAGTGAGATGTTTGCTTGAAAGAGTGTGAGTGGAGGCCACTCTACTGAGATAGTAGGTCTAAGTTTATTGGAAGAAGAAGTGTACTTTGCTATGTGGTAATAAAATTAAATAGTTGGTTAATTGTAATAATCTGATTCTTAATACTTTAGTATAATAGGTAATAACTTCTTAATACAATGGCAGAGTTTGCTGATTAAAAACTACTACTTGAGGGTTAAAGGCTGGCTTTGGAGAATTAAAGACAATTGGCTAGGTTGAGTCAATGCTGATATTACAGTGAATTAGGTATAAAAGTTTAAACTAGGTACTATGCTCACAGTGTTAGTTGATTTAGGTGATGATGCTCAGCTTTAAGATTTCAGTAATAGTAATTGACCTCTATTTGGTAGGGCTACCTTACCTCTACTTAATCTTATTCCTTCAGGTCATGCCATACTGCTTTCTAACACAAGTAACAAATGCCTCATTCTTGTTGTTTCTTAAAGAGAAACAACTTGCTCTGTGAGGACTCAGATTATCTTTCTAGACAAGTGTTATAGTATTATTGTTCATATTTCCTATGAGTAAGGTGTATGTTATTCAATTATTATAGATTTTGTCAGTTGGATTACAGGCCATGACAGTAGAGATGGAAAAAACAATCAGAAACATATCTTGAACCAATTGCAGGTTTTTGTCAAATGGCTTAGTGGTTGCTCTGGTTTCTATATATTTTATTACTTAGATGATTACATGAAGCACTATATACTATATGGCTATCGAAGGTCCACAAAGATAGACTCCTAGTTAAGTAGAATAATGTAAAGACAGAGGACACCTGTCAACCATTCCAACCTTTCGTGTGCACCCTACTCAGCTCAGGGCTCTCCAACTCACCTGCCCAGAATAGGTTCACACTAGGAGATAGTCAAACTGCGTGGATATTAACTATGTCTACAAATAGGAAGTGCTCCCGACAATGTCTCTCTGACTACATCTGCATAAGTGCAAACTCATTCCTATCGGTAGCATTTTAGTGGTCGACTGATATACCCACGGTAGAGATAATATCCATTGGGACTTAAGGGCCCATTGGTGGTTTCGTCTATACAAGCTACGCAGTCCATTGGCAAATCTACTTAGCTATACTAAGCTTCTAAACCTGACTGCATACCCCCACGATAAGAAATGTCCCGTTGCTTGACTGCATGAGGGCTACCCACAGCCAACCATGCAGGACTCTCTTAAATTATGACAAGAGTCACACCTCTAGAGTCCCTAATAACTCATGGTAATGGTACAATTCATAGGGTAGCCTGGGACCGGCATTTGAGTGGTTGTCCTAGAAGCCTTGCAGCTTCCCCCGCCAGTCCCAAGCCCACTACAGTTAACTATACTACTACCTGGAAGCCAAAGTATACCCATAGGTAGTTACCAGGCATTATCCATGTAGTGCTCCCAGAGTTGGTCACCCTCACACCTCTCATATATCCTGTGAACAGCCTCTGGTCAGATGGACGGCCACAACTCATGCAGTGTTGTGGGAGCATTCCTATGGATCTCACTTCATTAGGAAGCACACAACTACATAGCCATACTATGCTGTTGCGCTATACTAATACTAGGGCTGGAAGAGAGTGTTAGGAATATCACTTCAAAGTTACAAGAGGTTTGGACCCCACCTGCTCTCTTGGTAGTCTGTTTGTGTCAGACGATGTAGTTTAAGTTACATCTAAGAGTCCCACAGGTAATATTATGGGATAACATTCCCCTATGTCTGCAACTAACTTTGTTGGTGAAGGTAGGGTAACTAGGTCCTCTTTGTAGGGTAACAAGATTTTGATGGTAGGGTAACTTTACCCTCTTATACCTTTATTCACTTTGGAAGTCCATGCAACCACAGATAATATTGCCTGAGAGACCCATGCAACATTTACTATAACATCATTTATGGGGATGTGGCTCATCACCTGGATCCGGCTCACCCATAGCAACCATTGGAAAATCAAATCTATTTTTGATTATCTCAATACATAAATGAGATACTACCCTGAGAATCAGGCTACAGGTACTTTGAAATATAGAGAATCTGAAAATCTAGTTTTCATTTCCCAGTGATCACTTGTTATTCCAATATAGTAGTTTAAAATTGCCGATTTGATAAATAAATTGCAGTTTTTCATAAGCATAAAACAATTGAAAACCCTGCAAGAATTACATAATAAAATAGATAGAAGGATAGTATAAGTCAAGATATTCAGAATAATCAGATTTTAATTTTCTTCATACTTATTATTGAAAGCAACAGCGGTTACAAATGAGGGAGAAAATACGTCCAAATTATATACCAATTGAATCAATTTTACCATATAATATCTACAAATGTAGTTGGCCTATGAACTCACTATCTTGAAAGTCCTTTTACTATCATATCCTAAGATAGTATATAAATTTTGAAGATAAATAAAAAAGTTTTACATACTTTATGTATTGATCATTGTCAAACTATCAAAAGGTTTGAATAAATTCTTATTGTATCTTTATATTACGATAATAACTTATGTAAACCACCAATAAGTTATTAGATTAATTTATGAGTTCACAGGAGTCCAACAGGACTCTGTGGGGCCAGGTCCAATGATAGGTGTTGATCAGATTCTATATTAATTGCCTTTAGTTACAAATCAATAATCCTCTTTCTACAACTCATTATGATTAATATACTTGTATTCTCATCGCGTATTCGGAATCCGGTTGCTACAAAAGCGCCGGCCAGTATGTCAGTATTATGAGAAATCTCAAATGAATGATGTGGCTCATATAAAGGGTGTTAGGTGCACGGACTCCTGGTAAGGATTTCTGGGACAGAGTTACCCTACCTTGATGCACATGAACTTTGAAGCACAAAGATAGCACCCGCCTCCAGCCCCGGCGTTGGGACAGCGCGTCACTGGCCCTTGGGTAGTTGCTTCCCCATACCAAAGACCACTATCACTGGAACACATCTTATAACACCGTATATGTTGAGGCTGTCTGTCCAACCGGATCCTGTTCGCAGGATATGTGAGGGGAGACCTCTGGGCACCATATGCAAGTGGGAGCAGGTAAATCGGACAATGGCGCATAAGGTTACAGACACTCGAAGAGAGATCGTCAGGACAGTGGGACGAAGGTAACAGGACGTTTTGCATAAAGGTTAGACCCCTCTTCCCTACAAGGAGGCGTAGGGTACGAAGGAGGTAACTATGCCTAGTAACTGGAGCAGGTAACTCCAGAAAGGACAGGTTGGTAAAGGATGGAGTCTGAGGGAAAAAACCCATATGTGCGATCCTGAGAACAAGTCATGTAATGCCGGAAGACAAGAAGACGACATGCGGTTGCAGGTCGAATTCTCTACGGAGCCAACCAAACAAGAATGGCCATCTTCTGTCTAGCGAGTTAGACTAGTAGTACCTCTGCTGACCACGGGGGTAAGATAATTCGTAACCAGTGCTGTCAACAGATAAACGGATACGCTGGCACCTAACATGGTCTCCACACCATCAGGAATAACGGAAGCCCAGACCGATAAGTTGACCATGGGAGCATGAAGGTGTAGAAGAAAGTTTTCATGGTCTACGGGTGTTCGCACTCGGAAAGTGTTCGCAGAAAGATTAGCGAGATACTTAGTTAGTATAGGGATAGCATGTATACCGCGATTGCTCAGACGTGAAATATAAATATTGAAGCATCTTCGCTGCTATTAGACACAAGAAGCATGGAGAAGAGATCTTATCAATATAATATGTTGTTCCACTTTATCGTTACCAATACTTCAACTATCTAGAACGAAGTAGCCCATTATATCTAGCCTATATTACTCGTGTCTTCTTAGCGAGTTCTCCGATATAAAACGATTCAGGTCCTAGCTGTCAGAATTCTTCACACCGAGGTTACCACCTAACAAAGGGGGGAAAGCAGCCGATGGTAACAGGTTAGCCGATCGGGCTAGGGGACAGAACACTCCAGTTTGATGTTTTTAGTGGTGATAATTGTGGTGCGGGTGACCACAATCGTGATGATCATATGAGAGGAGCGAGTTGTGATTTCTAAAAGGTCACTTTGGGCATAATATAAAGCTGGGGTGAAAGAGTCTCAAAAACCTGCAGAGTTTTTATTACAACTATCGTGAGCCGATACTTGGGTAAAAGCTGTGAGGAAAATCTTTAGGAGCACATGGTAGGGGCCCTGTCAAATGTAGGAAACTGAGCAGAAGCTTGACCCAGACGAGACTAAATAATACATTTAATAGTGGCTCCTCCTAGGCATATTTGGACATAGCACTAGTAAGCTGTAAATGTTTATTAACACCAGATTCCGAATATGCGATGCAATTACAAGTACACTTTAAACTATACCCCAGACTGCCTACTCTAGTCTACTAAATCTGATCTTGTTGGTAATTGACATGTAGTTAGCCTAATGATTTGATTTCAATAGGTTGATCATTAACATTTAACTTATGTGTTATATAGCAAGCATCTTTAAGAACCTGTATTAAATATAGAAAGATATATTTATCTGACTTCAAACTTCATATACTGGCTTCAGAGGTCATGGTAAAGGTTATTCCAAGATAATGAGTTCATAGACCAACTACATATGTAGATATTATATGGTAAAATTGATCCAATTTGTATGCAATTTGCATGTATTTTCTCCCTCCCTTGTAACCTCTGTTGCTTTTAAAAATGAGTATGAAGAAAATTAAAATCTGATTATTCTGAATATCTAAGACTTATACTATCCTTCTATCCATTTTATTATATAATTCTTGCAGGGTTTTCAATTATTTTATGCTTATGAAAAACTGCAATTTATTATTGAAATAGGCAATTTTAAACCACTATATTGGAATAACAAGTAATCGCCAGAAACTAAAAACTAGATTTTCAGATTCTCTATATTTCAAAGTAGCTGTATCTTGATTCTGAGGGTAGTATCTTATTTATTTGTTGAGATAATCAAAAGTAGATTTGATTTTCCAATAGTTGCTATGGATGAGCCGGATCCAGGTCATGAGTCACATACGCGTAAATGACGCTATTTCCTTGTCTTTACACCGACATACTCTCCAAAGGTTACTCTATCTAGCCCTATGTCACCAAGTCACTTTGAAGACATTTGTACCAACTCATATCTACCTATAGTATGGTTCCGGAAGACTAGACTCTACCCCAATTTTCAGTCAAAAATTGTGACGCCTTGGCTGCAACGCCAAGTGTAACGCTCCCAAAATGGGCTACCCTCAGGCTAACTCCTATAATATACAACCCTGACTGTAAAATCATAAAATATGACCACTTCTGTGCTATATTCCACTTATAATTATTCAACAAGCCTATTTCGCCTCATATCATGATGGCATCTTAATCTTTTATACAGATATCATGCATAATTATTATATCTTGTGAATTCATAGGTTAGGGTTGTATAAATTGTGTACTAAGATATTATGCTTTTGAAGCGTTACACTTGGTGTTGCAGCCAAGACGTCACAATTTTTGACTGAAAATTGGGGTAGAGTCTAGTCTTCCGGAACCATATACCAAGTATACTGGTCTTGTCCTCCTCTGGTTACCTCTTGCTATATTATGTGGGCTAGAGTCTAGTCCACTGTAGCTACCTATTTGTAGGATAATTACACAAACACACTTATCATATGCATCAAATATCAAACACCTCTTGGTTTTCCTATCAGCAACTGACCCAGCCTTTCTCATGATTACAGTTTGGCTCAGGAATGTGTACTTGTACTAATTATACAACTGCATATTTCTCTACTAGTACACATAAACCAGACCTCCAGCACAGGTGAAGCTGAAATACAAATCAAGTAAAAAATACACAGAAGTGTTAGGAAATATACTAGAAAATATACTAAAAGGCTTAATAACACCTTCACTTATACTCTTTCAGGTATCTTTTCCACTTTGGCCCTTTATAAGTTTCTCAATTTGAACCATATTTCACTTAATATTGCCTCCCCCGAGATTGAAGCTCTTTCAAAAGGCCAGGTGAATAGTGATTTCCAATCAGCAATTATGTTCGTAGTAGGAGATTATCAGCCAGGTGTTTTGTAATAATACTTTGATCCCTTGCAGTATATATTTCCAATACAAAGATGTATGTTGTCCTATACAAAATCACTTACTACCTTAACCTTATTTTCTAAAATGATCTTAGAGTTTGCAGACCTCACAATTTATTCATGTTCTGCCTTATACCTAGGCACCGACAGATCTCTGTACCTGTTCCCTGGGGCTGCTCTTCACACATGTATGATCGGCTCTGTATATAAATTCCAGTAAGGGTTAATATTTTAGGTATAATTGCTATTTAGCCAGTACTTCATGAATCTTTAGCTTTTCCTCAAGCTTTCTGTTTCTAACCTCTTCAAGTAAAGGCCAATTCCATATAAAAATCAATAATAGTAGTAGAGTAAGAAGTCAGACCTTATCTTCAGTCATTCAATTTCTAGTATTTGCTCTAAGATCATCTGATTTTTTTCTTCTATTCATTCTTCATATCTTTGACCACATCCTATCAACTCATGATAAAGAGTTTTCAGACTCTTGTTTTTGAGTCTATTATACCAATTATACCAAAATCACTCTTTCTTGATATATGAAAGGTTATCCCTTACCCCTCCTGCTCTCTTGCCCTGATTAGCTGCAATCGATACAGATTTTTCGAAGATGTGGAAGTTTACTAGTAGTGCAAACAAGCAGATTCCTCAGGGGTTATGTCCATTGGATCCATATCCTCCTCTAAGGCTAGAGTTACTAAACTAAAAGCTGCTGGCTCATGGTTAATAACTGAAATTTGGAAGCCCATAGCCTGTCCTTTAAAGTAGTTATTTACCAAACCTACTACCACTATGCCCTGCGCTGAAGCTGCTGTTTGTAAATTAAAGGCTGCTTGAAGGTTAATGGCTGTAGTGATCCTATTCTAGAATGCTTTGAGTATAATATGTAACAACTAACTTGCCTTTCTCCTTCTTTTGTAGGACTATGATGATTATAGTTGTGTTATTGTAAACTATTTTTATAATTTTATATAGTCAACATATCTCTTCAAGGTATCCATGTTGTTTCTTGAGTCTTACCTTGTGTCTACCTAGGATGCAGGATCAAAAAAGCTCATTTGTAAGTAGATAGTATCAGTTATAAAAGTTTTGTATTAAAAGTAAAGTATAGAAAAGTACGCAGATGTTTGTGTGAAGAACCTATCTACTTGGGCTGAGGCCTCACTTTATATATCATAGCACTACTTCAACAACACTAACTCTAGTGACTCATGACATTGTGTCACTTGTTTCCTATCACTTATTGTAAGTTATATTGTAAAATCTCTCAGCTGACTCCTACAAGTTAGCTGTGCCATATGCCTTAATCAATCTAAACTCATAAAACAAGTCATGTGTACTAAATGTGTCATATGTGTGAAACCCATAACTTAAATTCTGAGTCATGTGTACTAAATGTGTCATATGTGTGAAACCCATAACTTAAATTCTGAGTCATGTGTACTAAATGTGTCATATGTGTGAAACCCATAACTTAAATTGTGAGTCATGTGTGAAGACACTAGATTTTCTGATCTCACAATTGTGAGTCATAATACAATTAACCAATTATAACATAATAATAAACTGGCATTATATAATCATATGAAATATTCTGAGGGTAGTAATGTTATAGTATGAAACATAAGATACTTATAACTAATGAGTATTAGTTATAGGACATCTGCCTTCTTAGTAACTATCTGTGACAATGACAACTATTTGAGCACTCATAATTCATTCTCTAAGAAGATATTTATCAAATCCATAGGCATGGTATCCTGGTACAAGGTCCGCTTGTGTAAATTAAAAACTGCCCCTTGAGGGCTAAAGGCTGGTATTTGAAAATTCATGGTATATGGCAGAGTTGAATCTATACTAGTATTGCTATAGATCAAATATGAGATTTCAAAGCAAGTTTTGTAGTTATGATATTGGTTTAGGGTAACTTAGTTGACAATGCATCAGATTTAAGACTCTGGTAACATCCATTGACCACTGTTTGCCTGAGCTATCTTACCTGCATCTAATGTTTCACCCACATGTCATTCCATGTTGTCCTCCAACAGTGTAGTATAATGATAGAGGTCTAGTCATATGCAGTTATAACTACCACTATACGACCAGTGCTAGAAGGGTACAATGATGCAAGTCTTATGAGGAGAAGAGACTCCAAACAAATATGGTCAGACCACTGAGGTGTGCTTGCTATTGAATGTATTTGTATTTCGTGACTTCATAGATTCTGACTTGATGTATTCTCAGAGCTATTTGTTCATATATGATTTCTTGCTCCTCTCAAAAAAATCGGGTTTTTTTCCCTTCTTAAATTGGTCATTCAGCTCTCCATGTTTTGCATACTAGTTACTGGTTAAAGCCTAGTTTGTTAATTCATTGTTCATATTCAAGTTGTTCCTCCCAGGTTACTTCTTTGATAGACTTTGTTTTTCTCTGTAAGGGAATCGCAGTGGTAATGGCTGAACTCAATTACTGTGCCATATAGTTGAGCTATGTCTGTCTTATTATTCATTGACAAGCATTGTCTCAATAAGAGATCTCAACTGCTTCTATGCTTACTTCTTCGTCCAAAGTACTGATTGCATATTGTAACACTATTTTCATATACTACAAACAAGTTTATAGCTATGTCTTATATTTACTATTAAGGACGTACATAGGCAAATGGGGCCATTCATGAAGAGAAATCAATAGGTGTGGGAAGAGATGTAATTGTTGAGATGGTTTTATTATTTTACAAAATATTGTGCAACTAGATCCACCCCCCACTGCAGCAAACTACATTACCCATCACTTGGAACTCATATTCAGGCGGTAAACCCACCTAACTTAACTAGGCTTGCTATATCATGTCCCTCCCGATGCGTGCTTTGCCGTCCCGTAGGGTTAGGAATATGCTTGGTGGCAAATGTTCCCTTGAATTATAGAATGCACATAGACTTGCCACCAATCGAGTTTCCAGACTGTTGGATGCTATCAGGAGGGAGATAGTGGTGAGCTGTGACCAAACCGAGCGCGCGAGTAATTTTTATTGAATATAGAATAGATGAGAAAGAGATTAAGAAGAGAGGGGAAGGAAGAAAAACAGGAAGCAGAGGACAAGAGATGGAGGAAAGCGAGGCCTAGAAATCGGTGTAGACATATGATACAGCAGGTGGTGATGCAAGAACTTACGGGGTATCACTCACGACTACCAAGAATACAAGAGCACATGTATGATTTCCAACAAAAATAAAATCACAAACTCAACCCCTGGGATCCCTATCTAGGCGATTCATCCCATTTGGCTTACTTGATTTCGGAATAGAAAAGGAAGAGCGGGGAATCACAAAACATCACTCATGATTCCCCGGCGGTCCCTTTTTTCCTTCATCTCTCCGGGTCCTCCCCTGGGGTCGCCTATAATCTATAATCCTACCCCTACCGTTGAAAAGCACTGTCAACTCCACATGTCCCACCATCCTGGCCAAAAATGGCCGTCCTAGGATTTGGCTGCCCTCTGGAAGGACTACGAGAATTGGTCTCCCCAGAGTGCCCGGCGCGGCCCCCAGATCATTAGGAATAGTGCTCTACAGCAATTTCCTTGCCCAGCGAAATATCCCGCCACAAGTAGGTTGGACGCCAGCCCCAAACAACCTGTCTGTAGAGGAGGAATCCCATAGCATATACGGGAGTCTTCCCAGAACGCCGAAAAGGGGTTTATCGCCCGAGGTCCCCGGTTTAATGATCTGATAGAAGCTACAAAAGGAACTATTACATAGCTAGCACAGGTACCCAGATTCACAGATACTTTGGTAAAGTCCGTTCCGAAGCACAGAGGGAAGGCCTTCAAGCCACTGCCAGAAACCGATCTGGCTTCACCAAATGTCTGAGTATTCCTTACCGGCACGCCGAACATAGACGAAATTAGGAAACGTCTCAGCAAGGTGGTTAGAAATGGCTGCTAGTCCTACCTAGGACTATATTGAGGAGTAATCTAGAGGTGGGGCTGGCAGTGGCACTAATCCGGGTGTAATGGACGAATTTCTAGCGGATATCAGCAGAGTAATTCTAGAAAATCTCTCAGAGCCGCAAGCAAGAATACCACTCCCAATACAACCGAGTTATTATTTACTTATAATGATGTCTAGTTTCCTCCTCCTCGTTTCTCTAAACACGAATGCAATCCCGAGTGAGCCTACTCCACCAGAGAAGAAAAGAACCGGACCAGACAACCAAAGGGGAGAGTCCGAGCAATGCTTATGCGGTAACTTTATCGCAAATGAAGGAGCAAAACCGGGCATGCAAGTTCTGGTGTGGGTGCCGTATTCGGAGGATATGTCTATCCTGGGGATCGAAGAACCTACCGAGCCGAATACTCGGAATATTCCGGCGATAGAAACACTGCTGACACGTCCCCTGGGGAATATACATCACGATTGAGGAAGCCCTCCTCTATCATCCGCCATACCTGCAAGAGTACCTTGCCCCTAACTAAAACTAGTTCCGCAAACCCCACTCCATGTTGCCAAGGCCTATTTGACCTACCTCAACATCCGGCAGGTCAAGGGCATTTCTCCCCCTATTTTTTCTGTTCCACCAACTGCACCTTTATTTACATATACCTCTCGTCACTCCGGCACACACGCTAGGAGTGAAGCTATAGAAAGTGTGGAATAAGCTGGCACTGAAACTACTCAATAGATGATGAATACATATCACCAAGGGTACAAGTGCGGCTATTGTATAGGATGGGCTTTTGGGACAAACCTTTTCATGGGAAGGCAGTCCTGGCAAGGGATTTATAAGGCTTAATAGTGCCGCATAACTTGGGGATGTGTAGATTAACGGTTGGTTTATTGGAGATGGATGAATGGACTCTGACGCAACCCATTTTATCACCTCACTATCCGTATCCGTATCGTAACCGGGGTTTGCATAATAATATTATAATAATTTTATACTTGGGCATCAAGTAAGTTATGGTGCTGATTAACAAAAATGAAAACACACCGGAATCTGAGCCCAGTTGCATCAAGACTTAGTTTGTGCACGAGTATAATATTGGTGGTATTATGATATACGATTTAAATTATTCTCCTCCAGTTATTTTCTTTACACAAAATGTACAGTAACTATTTCTCTCCATGCAACATGCTCTCTGGCCCCTTCCTGCTGAACTTATCATATTATCTTATCTTCCATAACAGGAGACCCCCCTCCCCCCTACAACTAAGACCCTATCCTCGCACCATTTTTAGAACTTTTCCGCAACTTCTCACCTCCCATGTTTGAACGAAAACTTCTAATTATAGTAGGAACAATGAAAAATGGACAAAACCCCAAGCCCATAAGCAGGAAGCAGAGACCAAACTAAATCTAAACCCGGTATTGTTATATGGAAGGAAGGAATTGAAATATAAAACGCAGAATGAACATTCCGATTGAAACTGCAAGAATAGCACATCCGCATCCAACACCGCGTTATACCGGGATGGAACCTAGGTCTGGGGGGGTGGAGAGGAAGCGGTGCCATGAGTTCGTCGTGCACTCTAGAGAAGGAAGTAGAAGTAGTATTGAGGAGGGGGAAACGGCCTGTGGAGCATATAAGCGTGTCAGTGTGATGTGAAGAAAGCGGCGCTTGCTGGTTTTTGAGGGCGATGGGAAATCTTTTTTACTATTAAGGTTAAGCAGTGTCGGGGTTTGTGCCTATGCGGGCTTGAAGCAGGTTCATCACTCCCATGTAGTTACTCTCGAAAGCCCACGAGAGCGGTGTTCGGCGGGAATTGTCTGGAATATTGGGGTTGACATCTTCCCGCCCTAACAGTAGCTTCACCACTCCCTCACGACCATATTCGGCAGCCCACGACAACGGTGTTCGGCCATCTTTGCCTTGCATATCGGGATTGACACCTCCCCTCTCCAACAGTAGCTTCAACACTCCATCGTGGCCATTTATGGCAGCCCAAGAGAACGGCGTTCGGCCGCCATTGTCTGGCATATCGGGTTCGACATCTTCCCGCTCCAACAGCATCTTCACTATTCCCTCATGACCAAATCTGGCAGCCCACAAGAGCGGTGTTCGGCCTTCATTTTCTAGCATATTGGGGTTGAGATCTCCCCGCCCCAAAAGTAGCTTCACTACCTCATCATGCCCCTTCTCGGAAGCCAGCGAAAGTGGCGTCCGGCCGTATTTATTGCGCGTGTTGGGGTTGATATCTTTCCGCCTCAATAGCAGCCTCACCATTCCCTCAGACCCCTCCTTGGCAGCTGACAGGAGTAACCTCCGACCACCTTGGCCCGGCCCACCGATACTGACATCTTCCCGTTCGACTAGCATCTTCACTACTACCTCATTCCCTATTCTATAAGCGCACAAGAAAGGTGTCCGCCCGTACCCGTCCGCCGTATCGGGTTTGACGTCCTTCCTTCCCAATAGCAGCTTCACCACCCCTACATGCCCCTCCTCGACAGCGAGCAAGATTGCCGTTTGGCCGTATTTGTCTTGCCTGTTGGGGTTGACATATCTCCTTCCCCAGACAATATTCACCACTAGAGGCGTCTTACCCCACCAACCATCTGTTCCATCAGGCTTCGCAGTTGCCCACCTAAGAAGTAGCCCGACAATTCCCTCATGCCCCTTCCCAGCGGCCCATGATAGTGCTGCCCGATGAAAGTATCCATCTGTCTTGTCGGGATTGACAGTCTGCTGCTCTAACAGCAGCTTCGCCACCCCCTCTTGTCCACATATTGTGGCCCATATGAGTGGTGTAATCCCCAGAAAATCCCTTCCGTTGGGATCATAGTTTGGCTGGTCTATGAGAGCAGTTGCGATTTCATCAATGCCGAAAACTGATGCACAATGCAGTCCGGTAAACCCGGTCAGGGAACCGCTGGTCGGGATATCACGGCTATATCGATCGGTCTTCGATATGAGATCAACCAGAAGTATCCTAGTTGATATATGACTTTCAATTTGAGTGAAAAACTGAAGCGCAAGTGATACCACATCCCTTGAAGCCTCTCTCCTGGCATGAACACCCCAAAATAAGGAAGAATATTTGAGGAAGGGTGTTGACGGAGGTAGAGGAAAGAGTGTAGACGGAATATCCTTAATGGTCCGAGAGTTGAGGTATGTCAGGCAGGTTTCAGCCATTATTGAGTGAGTTGTACCAAAGAGGTTGGGGGAAGTGTAAAGATAATCCTGGAGGGTGAAGTGAATCAAGCGAATAATTGAAGCCTCCCTATCGACGACGACAAGCCCCAAACAACACCTTAACAATGTCTCCACCGAAGGAATCTTTTCAGCATTGAGATCCGTAGATCCAATCTCGACCGCTAGAGCATGGAGAAGCTCATCGAGTTGTAATAGCCGCTCCGAATGGGAGATCCACATCAGTGCCGCCATCCCCAGTCTCGCTTTCTCCCTACCTTGCTCTTTTATCCGATCAAGGGTCGCGCCATAAACATCCTTCAAACCCAAGCCCTTGGTCATTGCCTTCAGCTTTTGTCGCCTACTACCGGCCGTGGTTTCCCCAAGGATCGCATCCATAGTTAGGGAAATCAGCAGAAACCTAGATGTACCTATTAGCGGTGAATGTGGGGTGTATTTTTCCATGATGCTCACTTACGTTTCTGGAATATTCTCGGTAACGCTTTTAATTATTTCACCCTCCAAACCACTATCCATCGCGTCTAGAAATGTGTCCTTACTCAATCTCATCCGGGCATACCCCACGATATCATCACTGTTGGGTTTTATGGACAAAACTGCCGCTCTCCCACCAAAATGCCTCTCAATCTCGCCCTGGATGCTCCCCCTCCCGGTTAAGAATATTCGCGTGTTTGGTGATTTGTCGAGTATTTGTCTCAGCGAATCTAAAACCTCCGGTCGATGCCTTTCCACACATTCATCTAGGGCATCAACACATATAAATGTCGGCTTTAAAGATGTGACAGCCTGCAGCATCTTCACAATTTCGCCCACTCGTAGCCCCCTTCCACCAATCACCTTTTTGTAGTCTTGAAAGGTCCGACTTATCTCATCCGGGACCTTCTCCAATCCGCCGACGATCTGTTTCAGTAGTGAACCGAGAATGTTTGTCGGGGTCTGCTCTTCCCGTGCGGCAAAATCAACGTAGAAACATGAGACAGCAATATTTCGCTCTCCCGCCGTATCACACAACTTGTCCACCACCAGTGAGCTAGTATCGCTGCATGTCAGTCCCACCATCTTTTGGGTTTTCACTGCTCTCGAGTAGACTATTTCTCACCTCAAATAGGTCTTGCCGACACCAGGACCACCGCAGCAAAATAAAATCGCATGATCATTCCCTCCCCGTTCAGCGCCATCGTACCACCTTCTAAATTCGCCTGTTTGTAGCAGCCATTCTCCGACGTTATCTGCGCGGCGGGTTCGAAGGTCCTGGTGTCGGATGCGGGGCTCTAGTGGTGAGAGCCATGTTAGGACTTCCGACCGATCTTCGGCAAGGGTACAGTGATTAGGCACATTTGATACATTGAAAGAGTTGATATTATCGGTGAATGACATAGACATTTTCGTTCTTTTCGTCGATCCTGATGCTGAGGGAACAGATTCCTTAGTGGGGGGGTTTTAATGATATACCAGAGAACAAAAAGAAAAGCGGGGGCTCCCGTCCAGCCTTGCACACCGCCTAAGCACTAGTATAATACGAGACGGGAGGTCTTAAAACCAGCGGGTGACGAACGAGGCTCGGCAGTATTAATAGCTATGTTGTTAACGAATTTCCTGAGCGATCTGAACGTTTAAAATACCGTAAAAACTGTAATAACTGAGTGGTGTGCTATGTAGTCAAAGTTGCCTCTCGTAAGATCTCGTCTTTTTTCGTTTTTTTGTCTCTTAGAGGGGCTGAGCAGCTCTCTTTTTTTTCGCCGTACGATACTTTCCACTCTTTTCTCAAGTGGGGAATTCTTGACTACATAGCACCCCACTCAATTATTACGGTTCCTCCGGTACCATGAAAAACAGGGGGGGTATATTTAAAATACCATATATACGATGACAAGGCTGAAGTTTCAGGCCACAATTACAATGGTAGGGATTTATTAACGGACAGACAGAGATATATTTGGCTAGTTGACATTAAATAACTAACTGTAACTTACGAGTATTCCATGGCTTCTTCCTAGGCTATGGCACCAACAATCTTGCATAAACTCCTGCGAAAGTCAACTTTTTCCCCAAGCAACGACTGTGCTACAGCCCCCCCACCAGGCCCTGACGAATACTGGCTGGTGGTGAACAGGGATTCGCCGGCATTTCCCGTTACCCTACTTGATTCCTTACTGGCCGAATACTCCTGCCCGTCATCCACTGACATTCGTCAAGACCTGATGAATGACTGCACTGCCCATCTTTGCAGCAAGAATAAATATTAAAGATCAGGCCTCACTTGGGGATATTTTTAGTGATTTTTCTATGATTTTTTTCTTTTTCTCTTTCTCCTTTTTTTTTGCACCCATCATCAAGGTAGCTTTAGCATCCTGAGGAATGATTTTTCTCCGCAGCAACGGCATTGTGGTGTGGAGGAGTCATAACGGATCTTGTTGAGCCTGCTCAACCAAGTAAGCTGTGGCAGGCCGTGGCGAGTCTTCCTTCCCGTTGGCTTGGTTGCCTTAGTTTAACTTTAACTCGCTTTAGCTGCAATCCGACCTTTGCCGGATTATACCGTAAAGACCGAAATAATTGGGCATCACGCTAGGACGTTGGAGTTGCCTCTCCTGGTAAGGTCTGCCGTCTCAGGTGAGGGCTGAAAGAGAATCTTCGCGGTGTGTTTTGTCCCCCTAATCAAAAGGGGCAATTCTGGACGTCCTAGCGCCATGCCCAATTATTTCGGTTTTTACGGTACGGTAGTTTACAAACCCCGCCCCCGTCATGGTATGCCATGGTGTGTTAAACATAGGCCCCTGTTTTTCATGATAATAAACGATCGCTCTTCGCCCCCCGCCCGCCAAACACCCCTGTTCACCACAAGACAGTCCGGTGTTCATGATGCCCCGGCTAGCAACCGTAGCTCGAACAATTCTCACGGCCTGTACTGTCGTGGCTCTTCCACGGGAGGCGTTCTTTTGTGGGTATTGGCAATCTTGACTATGAACGGTACTGGTGAAGTTCACCAGCAAGAAGAAAAGAGAAGAAACTAAAAACTGATAATTGAAAACGAAAGACGAGCACTGGCGGTTTCGATAAACACCGATGCTCAGCTCGCAAAAAGAAGACGACGATGATGAAAAACTAACTGTTGACAACCGCACAAGAAAATCCACGATCACACTCCGTCTTCCCACAAGGTCTTTCCTACTAGCTAACCAACAAACCCTTATCCACCGTGACTGCTCCTTTTGTCCAGCTATGAAACTAGCTACCCGGCCCATGACAATAACCGCAAATTCCAGAAAGGCTATCCAGGACTCCGACAGTACTGTACTTGTACCGTAGTAACAGTATGATTCTTACTATTCATAATATCTCCCTAATCCCATTTTACCACTTTCTTGGTCGCCATCTTTTCTCGGCGCTCCTATGGTTGTTTCCCCGGCCAACAGCTCCACCCGCTCCTCCGCCCAAGTCCATCTCCGTTATCCTGTTCTTTCTATAAGTCTGCGATAGTATACATGGGCTCAAGGGCGGAGCAATTGAAATAAGAGGAGTAAACCTTATAAGGAAACCCGCTGAGTTAATTTAAAAGTCTGAGGGTTAGGATTCGTTGCTGTTGGGATAGGATAATGAGTCGTAAACTCCTTCACTTGACTTGTATACGATCAATGTTAGACTTCAGGAGTTTTCCTCCCATAGGTTTTAATGGGTCGGTTGAAGTAATTCATATTGTGTGCTAGGCGCAATATTTCTGAACGCGCCCCTCTCGGGCAATCACTAATGGGGCTGAAAGCACGATCGTGTAGGCGTATCCGAGAGGAGAAGGATGTTGTGGTGTGTACAGTACTGTACTCTCTATGGAGGTTGCTAGCTACAGTCCACCTTAAGTAGTGGAACTCTATGGGGGTACAGCGCCTAAGTTTTGTAGGTTCCACAAGCGAGGTCTGCTGCCCTTACCCCCTGTGGAACATATCACACCGTACAAAACTTAAGAGCTATACCTCCGCACATGCGTAACCTCTACATCCGTTCATGCCCCAGAACGCTCACTCGTCCACACTTCGGTGTTCCTCCATCACATGTGCGCTTCCTGTTGCCTGCGCTCCTCTCTGCTCCTAATACATCGCGCTACGACTGGGATTATTATACCATTAATCACGAGTGTTGGGGGCACTTCTTATGATCCATTAGTTAGCAGATGCTGTATATTAGAGCGTATCCTATTATCTTGCCAGAGTTGACAGATGCAGATAGTTGTCAGCGATAAAGAAAGCGGATAGTTGACAGATAAGGACAGATAGTAGCGTAGTGTTTTCATTTGTTCTAGGGCCGAAAGAATTGACGAAAGGGTTTATGGTTATGCATTCCATTTATTACGATTACGGAAGTTCGCAGACAAATGGAGTCATACATGGAGAGAAATTGACAGGTGTGGGAAGCGATAGAACGATTGAGATGACTTTATTTCAGATATACCCATGTTTGGTTGGTTAGTTATGAGGACGAGTGAATGAAATTTCCGAAGATATTATACCTACACTATAGTTTAGCCCTACGGTAGCCTAGTTCGAGCGTTGGGCCATTGCGCAATTTAACAGTTATCCTCAGACATACGTTATCTTACCTACCGGTAGCCAACCTCTCCCCCGCTGCCACCATATATCTATAATACCTCACCATTACCCCCACCCCATCGAGGCACGGGATCCCTCACCTAGCATGCCTAGATTAGGGATTAGCACACATTTTAACGGGGCATTCGACCAGACATGCCCGGGGGAAATCTTCCTTCAAACCATCCTGTGAATGGCCTCTTACTCGTCAAAATAGAGGTCCGAAGAGACCAGTGGGTATTCCGACGAGGCGTCGGAAGCATTCGAATCCCCATCCGGCTGCATGCGGGAGATCTCCCAATCAACCGAGGAGGCGGAGGGGGGGTGTGAAGGATCCAGATTCCATCGGGCTGCAACAGCGCCGTTGACACAATAATACCTCGGGATCTCATCATAACTCGATGATGCGTCGGATGCATGGTCATCGAATACCCCCCCATCCTGGTACTCCTCAGATGCCGAAGACTCAGCGTCTGAATCGTAGGCTGTGGTGAACCCACAACAGGTGCCGAGTGGTCCTGCGAAGGGTGAGGGAGGAGAAGCGGACGAGATAGAAGAGGGGGACGAACAAGAGGGGAAGAGAGGGACGGGAAATTCATCACCAGCGGAGGGTGCTGCCAGCGAGCAGAGGGTTGAGCAGTTATAGGATTCAAATTACTCTCCTTTCGTTATTTTCTTTGTACGAGATGTATAGTAACTATTTCCCTTCATGCAGTATCCTCTCACCCCTTCCTCTTCCACTTGTCTATTATCTTCTCCTCAATACTAGGAATTTTTATATTTTCCTCCATAGAATCCACTGAGACCTTATCCCCAAACCATTGCTATAAAGTTTTCCGCAACTACGGACCTCCCGTCTTTGAATGGTAATTTCTAACTATAATAAGAACAATGAAAAATGGACAAATTTCGAGGTCTATAAGCAGGAAGCAGAGACCGAACTGAATCTAAACCCCGTATTGTTATACTGAAGGAAGCGAAAACAAAAACGCAGACCGAACATTCCAGTTGGGACTGCAGGAGTGGCACGTCTACATCCGACGCCGGACTATGCTAGGATGGAACCGGGGCCCGGAGTGATGGGGAGGGGCAGTAGTGCCACAAGCCTGCCGTGCACTCTAGGGAGGGAAGTGGAAGTGGAAGTGGTATTGAGGAGGAGGGGAACGGCAGGCGGAGTATACAAATGTGTCAGTGGGATTTGGAGAAAGCGGCACGTGGTGGTTTTTGAGGGCTATGGAAAAGATTGTGTACTATCGAGGTTAAGCAGTGCTGGGGTGTGCGGATTTGCGGGCTTGCAGTAGCTTCACCACTCCCATATGGCCATTCTCGGCAGCCCACCAGAACGGTGTTTTACCGCCATTGTCAGCCATATCGGGGTTAACATCTTCCCGCCCTAACAGTAGCTTCACCACTCCCTCATGGCCATATCTGGCAGCCCGGCAGAACGGCGTTCGGCCGTTATTGCCTGGAATATCCGGGTTGATATCTTCCCGCCCTAACAGTAGCTTCACCACTCCCTCATGGCCATATCTGGCAGCCCACGAGAACGGTGTTCGGCAGTGATTGTCTGGAATATCGGGTTTAACATCTTCCCGCCCTAACAGTAGCTTCACCACTCTTTCATGACCATACTCGGCAGCGCACGAGAAAGGTGTTCCGCCGTCATTGTCTGGCCTATCAGGGTTAACATTTTCCCGCCCCAACAGTAGCTTCACCACTCCCTCATGGCCATATCTGGCAGCCCACCAGAACGGTGTTCGGCCGTCATTGTCTGGCATATCCGGGTTAATACCCTCCCGCCTCAACAGTAGCTTCACCACTCCCTCATGGCCGTATCTGGCAGCCCGGCAGAACGGCGTTCGGCCGTCATTGCCTGGAATATCCGGGTTGATATCTTCCCGCCCTAACAGTAGCTTCACCACTCCCTCATGGCCACATCTGGCAGCCCACGAGAACGGTGTTCCGCCGTCATTGTCTGGCATATCGGGTTTAACATCTTCCCGCCCTAACAGTAGCTTCACCACTCCCTCATGGCCATATCTGGCAGCCCGGCAGAACGGCGTTCGGCCGTTATTGCCTGGAATATCCGGGTTGATATCTTCCCGCCCTAACAGTAGCTTCACCACTCCCTCATGGCCATATCTGGCAGCCCACGAGAACGGTGTTCGGCCGTGATTGTCTGGCATATCGGGTTTAACATCTTCCCGCCCTAACAGTAGCTTCACCACTCTTTCATGACCATACTCGGCAGCGCACGAGAAAGGTGTTCCGCCGTCATTGTCTGGCCTATCAGGGTTAACATCTTCCCGCCCCAACAGTAGCTTCACCACTCCCTCATAGCCATATCTGGCAGCCCACCAGAACGGTGTTCGGCCGTCATCGTCCGGCATATCGGGGTTAATACCCTCCCGCCTCAACAGTAGCTTCACCACTCCCTCATGGCCATATCTGGCAGCCCGGCAGAACGGCGTTCGGCCGTCATTGCCTGGAATATCCGGGTTGATACCCTCCCGCCTCAACAGTAGCTTCACCACTCCCTCATGGCCATATCTGGCAGCCCACGAGAACGGTGTTCCGCCGTCATTGTCTGGCATATCGGGGTTAACATCTTCCCGCCCCAACAGTAGCTTCACCACTCCCTCATGGCCATATATGGCAGCGCACCAGAACGGTGTTCCGCCGTCCTTGTCTGGCATATCGGGTTTAACATCTTCCCGCCCCAACAGTAGCTTCACCACTCCCTCATAGCCATATCTGGCAGCCCACCAGAACGGTGTTCGGCCGTCGTTGTCTGGCATATCGGGGTTAACATCTCCCCGCCCCAACAGTAGCTCCACCACTCCCTCATGGCCATATTTGGCGGCCCACCAGAACGGTGCTTGGCCGCCATTGTCTGGGATATCGGGGTTGACATCTCCCCGCCTCAACAGTAGCTTCACTACCTCATTATGCCCCTTCTCGGAAGCCAACGAGAGGGGCGTCCGGCCGGCTTGATTGCGTGTGTTGGGGTTGATATCTTTCTGCCTCAATAACAGCCTTACCACCGCCTCAGATCCATCTTCAGCAGCTGACAGGAGCAGCGTCTGACCATTTTGCCTATCGATGTCGACATTTTCCTGCTTAACCAGCAAATTCGCCACTCCCTCGTGCCCTATACCGGAAGCGCACAAGAGAGGCGTCCGCCCGTACCCGTCCGCCGTATCGGGTTTGACGTCCTTCCGTTCCAACAGTAGCCTCACCACCCCTTCGCGCCCCTCTTCAGCAGCGAGCAAGATTGCCGTTTGGCCGTATTTATCTTGCCTGTTGGGGTTGACATATCTCCTCCCCCGGACAATATTCACCACTCGAGGCGTCTTACCCCACCAACCATCTGTGCCATCAGGCTTCGCAGTTGCCCACCCAAGAATTAGCCCGACAATTCCCTCATGCCCCTTCCCAGCGGCCCATGATAGTGCTGCTCGACGAAAGTATCCATCCGTCTTGTCGGGATTGACAGTCTGCTGCTCTAACAGCAGCTTCGCCACCCCCTCTTGCCCACATATAGCAGCCCAGATGAGCGGTGTAATCCCCAGAAAATCCCTTCCATTGAGATCGTAATTTGGCTGATCTGTGAGAGCATTTGCGATTTCAACGATGCCGAAAACTGATGCACAATGCAGTCCGGTAAACCCGGTCAGGGGACCGTTGGTCGGGATATCACTGCTATATCGGCCGGTCTTCGATATGAGATCCACTACAAGTATCCTAGTTGATATATGACTTTCAATTTGATTGAAAAACTGAACCGCAAGCGATACTACATCTCCTGAAGCCACTCTCTTGGCATGAACACCCCAAAATAAGGAAGAATATTTGAGGAAGGGTGTTGACGGAGGTAGAAGAAGGAGTGTAGACGAAATATCCTTAATGGTCCGAGAGTTGAGGTATGTCAGGCAGGTTTTAGCCATTATCGAGTGAGTTGCGCCAAAGAGGTCGGGGGAAGTGTAAAGATAATCCTGGAGGGTGAAGTGAATCAAGCGGATAATTGAAGCCTCCCTATCGACGACAACAAGCCCCAAACAACAGCTTAACAATGTCTCCACTAAAGGGATCTTTTCAGCGTTGAGATCCGTAGATCCAATCTCGACCGCTAGGGCGTGGAGAAGCTCATCGAGTTGTAATAGCCGCTCGGAATGGGAGATCCACATTAGTGCCGCCATCCCCAGCCTCGCTTTCTCCCCACCTTGTCCCTTTATCCGATCAAGGGTCGCGCCATAAACATCCTTCAAATCCAAGCCCTCGGTCATTGCCCTCAGCCTTTGTCGCCTGCTGCCGGGCGTAGTTTCCCCAAGGATCGCATCCATGGTTATGGAAATCAGCAGAAACCTAGATGTATCTATTAGTGGTGAATGTGGGGTGTATTTTTCCATCACGTTGCCCACTTACGTTTCTGGAATATTCTCGGTAAAGCTTTTGATGATTTCGTCCTCCAAACCACTATCATTCGCCCGTAGAGAGGTGTCCTTACTCAATCTCATCCGGACATATCCCACGATATCATCACTATTGGGTTTTATGCACAAAACTACCGCTTTCCCACTAAGATGCGTCTCGAGCTCGCCCCGGATGTGTCGCCTCCCGGTTAAGAATATTCGCGTGTTTGGTGACTCCCCGAGTATTTGTCTCAACGAATCTAAAACCTCCGGTCGATGCCTTTCCACACATTCATCGAGAGCATCAACACATATAAATGTTGGCTTTAAAGATGTGACAGTTTGCAGCATCTTCACAATTTCGCCCACTCGTAGCCCCCTTCCACCAATCACCTTTTTGTAGTCTTGAAAGGTCCGACTTATCTCATCCGGGACCTTCTCCAATCCGCCGACAATCTGTTTCAGCAGTGAACCGAGAATGTTTGTCGGGGTCTGTTCTTCCCGTGCGGCAAAATCAACGTAGAAACATGAGACAGCAATGTTTCGCTGTCCTGCCATATCGCACAACTTGTCCACCACCAGTGAGCTAGTGCCGCTGCGTGTCAGCACCACTGCCTTTTGGTTTTTCATTGTTCTCAAGTAGATTATTTCTCACCTCAAATAGGTCTTGCCGACACCCGGACCACCGCAACAAAATAAAATTGCATGATCTGGTCCCTCCCGTTGAGCGCCGTCACACCACCTTTTAAATTCGTCTATTTCTAGCAGCCATTCTCCGACGTTATCTGCGCGGCGGGTTCGAAGGTCCTGGTGTCGGATGCGAGGTTCTAGTGGTGAGAGCCATGTTAGGATTTCGGACCGATCTTCGGCAAGGGTATAGTGATTGGACACATTGTATACATTGAAAGAGTTGATATTATCTGTGACTGGCATAGACATTTTCGTTCTTTTCGCTGATTCTAATGCTGGGGGCACAGATTCCGTAGTTGGGGGTGTTGATGATATCCCTGAAGATAGAAGAAAAGCAGGGGCTGCTGCCCAGCCTTGCCCACTGCCCAAGTACTGGTAGGGAGGCTGTGTTGCGACGTTTGTGCAACACTGCAGCCTTCACCTGGCTGATTAAAACTTGCAGGTGACGAATAGGGATTTATATTAGCTATTTGTTAACGAGAAATTTCTGCTTGCCAAAACACCCCTGGTTGTCACTAATGGGCATTCGTCATGCCCCTATTACTCGAACGGTCCTCATAGCCATACCCTACTACAGTATGATACCTATCACTCCTATAATATCTCCCTGATCCTGTTTGGCCATCTTTTCTCACCTTCTTTATGGTCCTGCTCTCCCGGAGCGACTGTTCCAGCTCCGCCACCAATGTCTACCTCCCTTGTTCATATCCCCCATTCGCCTGCGACAGTATACATGGGTTCAAAAGTAGAGATACTGAAATATGAGGGGAAACATAATAGCGAAGCCCGCTGAGATAATTTCAAGGCCTGAGGAGTATAATTCGTTACTCTCCTCTATTGGGATTTAATAACGAGTTGCAAACTCCTTCGCTTGGCTTGTATACGATCAATGTTACACCTCAGGGGTTTTCCTCCCTCTTCCCACTGTTTAGCGGGTTGGTTGGAGTGATATCAAAATCCCATCTTGTGTGCTAGGCGCAATATTTCTTAACGCCCCTCTCCACGGCAATCACGAGTGCTGAAAACATATTTTTTAATACATTAGTTAGTAGATGTTATACCTTGCGTGGCAACCTATTACCTTGCAAGAGTTGACAGAGGCGGGGAATTGCCAGTAATAAAGCGGATAGTCGGCGGACAAGGACAAATAATTGCCTTAGTGGTTTCATTTTTGGGGGGTTGAAAGGATTGAACGAGTTTATGGTTATGTCTTACATTTACTATTATTATGGAAGTACGGAGGCAAATGGGGCCATTCATGAAGAGATATCGATAGGTGTGGGAAGCGATGGAATTGTTGAGATAGTCTTACTATTTTATATATTATGAGACTAGATCTACCCCCTACTGTAGCACACCACCCCATCCATCACCCCGAACTCAGGTTCAGAGTGCAAAACTTAGCTAGGCTTCCCATATCATGTCCCTCTCTATGGGAGCCTGGCCACCCTATAGGGTTAGGGATATCCTTGTTGGCAAATTTTCCCTTGGATTATGGAATGCGAATAGACTTGCCACCAATTGAGGCAGCAGATTGTTGGACAGTAGTATCACGAAGGAGCGAGTGGTAGCGGTGGCCAAAGCGACCACGTAATTTGTATTGTGCATGGAAAAGATGAGAAAGAGATTAAAGAGAAAATAGAAGGAAAGAATAATAATAAAAGGAAGAAAGCGGTGCCTAGAAATAGGCTTAGACATATATGGGTGATGAATGTAGTCACGAGATGTCACTCGTGACTACCAAGGATACAAGAGCACAAACTTTACTTCCAACACAGATAAAGCCACAAATCCAAACTCTGAGATCCCTATCTAGGCCACTCGTCCCATTTCTATGACCAGATTTGGGAATGGATATAGGAATCGCATAAATCGCGAATCATTCATAACTCCCCCGCCGCCCCTTTTGTCCTTCATCTCCCTAGTCGTCCCCTGGGATCGCCCATAATCGTACCCCCACAGCCGAAAAGCACTAAGTTACCCACTCTACATGTCCGGATATCCCAGTCAAAGACTGCGATCCTAGAATCTCGCTGCTCTGGACGGACTACAAGAGGTAGTCCCCCCGCCATCCCAGGTGGAGCACCTAGACCACTAGGGATAGTGCTTTACTGCAATTTCCTTACCCAGCGGAACAGCCCGCCACAAGTATGTTGGACGTCAACCTCGAGAAACCCGTCGGTGGAGGAGGAATCCAACAGCATATGCGGGAGCCTTTTCAGAATACCAAAAAATGGGATTGGCTCGCGAGGTCTCCCAATTCAAGATCTGATAAAAACTACGAAGGAGGCCACTACATCGCTAGCCACAGGTACCCAGATTCACCAACGTTTTAGTAGGGTCCGTTCTGAAGCACAGATGGAAGGTCCTCGAGTCACTGCCAGAAATCGTTCTGGTTTCACCAAAAAGTCTGAGTATTCCTGAAGGGGAAGGCCAAACATAGAGGACGAAATCAGGAAACTTTTGAGCAAGGCGGTTAGGAATGCCTGTTAGTCTTACCTAGGACGATATTAAAGAGCGATCCGGAGGTGGTGCTGAGCAGTGGTACTAACCCCTGTGTAATGAACGACTAATTTCAAGCGGATATCCTGAGAGTAATTCCAGAAAAGATTTCGGAACCTCAAGCAAGAATATCAAACACATTCCTAATACAATTGGGTTATTACTCACTAAAAACAATGATGTCTAGTTTCCTCCTCGTTTCTCTAAACGTGAACGCAATCCCGAGCAAGTTAACTCTCCTTCAGATAATAAATAAGCTGCACGAGATAACCAGAGGGGAGGGCGATGCTTGTGCTATAGCTATATCTCGAATGAAGGAGCAACACAGAAGTAGATAAAAACCAGGCATGCAAGTTTTAGTGTGGGTGGCTATTCGGAGTGGCCATTACCAACCGAGGTTATGTCCGTCCTGGGGTTCGGAGAAGGATCTACCGACCCGGATACTCTGAATATTCCTGCGGTGGAAACACTGATATCATGTCTCTGGGGGTTATATATCATCTCCAAGGAAGCCCTAGTCTATCTTCCGCCATATCCCCCATGAGTACCTTGCCTCTGACCAAAACCAGTTTCGCAAACCCCACCCCATGTTAAGGCCTATTTGAACTACCTCAACATTCGGCAGGTAACGGCATTTCTCCTCCTCTTTGTTCTATCCCACGAACCGCACCTTTAGTTGCACATTATACTTCTTGTCGCTCCTGCACACACGCTAGGCGCGAAACCATAGAAAGTATGGAATACGATGGCACTGAAACTACCCAATAGATGGGAAGCACATATCTCCAAAGGTACTGTTATTGCATGGGATGGGCCTTGGGACGAACCTTTTGATGGGAAAGCAGTCCTAGCAAGGGATTTACAGGGCTTCAGAGGGAGGCATACCTCAGGGGTATGTAGAGTAACGGTTGGTTTATTGGAGTTGGTTTATCGGAGATGGATAAATGGGATGCACAGGCAACTAATCGGGATGGTTATATCACAATTAAATTAACAAAGGCATTAAAATAGTGGTAGTATGTCTTATAAAGTGAATTATAGTACAAGGAGATACTATACAAAGTAAAGACTTCAGACTTCAATAAAATGGTTTCCTAAAGATTCTATAATTATGCTTAAACTTTCAGACCTGCTTATCAAAATCTTTGTAAAACCCCACCCTACTATCTAATTTTTTTTTGTCACGATTAATACAGAGTCCCACATCTCTAATCCTACCCCCTTCGGAATCAGAAAGCTGAATTAGCATCATACTCAGGATACCAGGAGCAGGGGTAGACAACTGTGCAAAATAACACCATCGAGTCCTACAACTGAAAATTGATTAGTCTCTACATCACACGGTCTGGCTGACCTGCTCACCGCTATATTCCCTCGGCAATCGTTTGCCCCTATCCGATTGATAAGAGAACTTACAACCACATAAGGCCTCTTTATATAGACTATTACAACCTCCTAAAAACCTAGATGTAGTAGTTGTGTAAACTTGTATGGGCCCGGTTCTCCCTCTGTATCCCTGGTTAGCAAATATCTATAAAAATACTCATGTTCCTCGGCTTCTGGGGATATTGTTTCTTACTAGTAAATTGTTAATGCTAGGTTTCAACGTAGGAGAATTATTTAACTGGACCATCCTTTAGTAGGCTCCGCTCCTCTTTATCCAGAAACTATCCTCGAGTAGCGCATAGCACCTTCTCACCTCCCAACCTGGGTTTAGAGATATTTTTTTGGTTTTTGTAAGCTTGTGCGGGGGGTCAGTCCCGATGATAAGGATCAATTGATTTTTGCTCAAGAGGCATGTGATTTAGTGCGAATGAAGGCTATCTACAGGGGAGGACTAAAGTCGGGCGAAGATGGGTGTTTTGGCTATGAGATGGGAGAGTGGGCTCATCTTTCTTGACTTGATGGTTTCGGCTATCACAGCTTGAACCAAGCATAGGGGAGGTTAAGCAGTGAGGCCTAAGCTTGGGATCTTGATTGCAGGATATTATACAAGTGCTCTGAGACCCAGTATCATACTTACTCTATAATAACATAGTAGGGGAAGACTATTATCTTTCAACATTTCTCTCCATGTTCAGGTAAGATCTCTCCAAGAAGCATAACTAATTGACTGACCCCAGGAATAAGCTCACGGGTCTCAATCATAACCCCCCGCCGCCGCCGCTGTCTAGTTGTGCGGTGCGTTTGCATGCCCACAAATACTTCCCAGGAATATTTGAGTCCCCCATTAGAAACTAGGATGTATGCTAGCTACCCAGAGCCGATATCGTAAAAGCTTCCCACGATTCTTAAGTATACTCGTTATGTATATTCCTCCTAGCCTGTAGGAACTCCTGCCAGTTATTCGCCATAAAGCTTAGCTCTCCAACCTCAGGACGGCGAAACTAGATTCACAATGGTAATTTTGGCCTCCATCTTGAAAGTCGAGGTCCACCCTTACACCAATTCAATAATTCTGATGACAGAACGGCAACAGCGACCAATATGTGCTGGTTTCCTAGTCTAACGAGTCTCCCTGGATGGCCGGATTCCAGCATTTCATGTCGATTCACACCCCTATCATTCCTGACACACTCCTTCCCGTGCCAGAAATTACTCCCGTACCGTTCACTCTAATGCCAGCAATTTCCATCATCATCATAATGTGTGGTGCGGATAAGATCCCCTATCACACATATCGAGTGATTTACCATGAAGCTACCATCGATTGTCATATCATACCTGCTAGGGGGGTTCAGTGAGCAGCCATGAACGTGAACTTGCCCTCGCTGCCACAGGCACTGTCTACCACTTTCCAAATAGCGTTGGGTGTGCAAGCTAATTCAAGTGCAAACTAGGGACCTAGTCTATAGTGAACCGGTATAGTTTGCGTTTTAGACGACCTCAGAGTGTGCACAGAGCATTTGATTTGCTGTTCATTATCACACTACGCTTCGCAAGTAATATGAAATGAAAAAAACATGAAACCCATTTTGTTCCTCATATTCTCCGACTGCTAGAGATTACTCCTTGCCGGCGCAGAGTCAATATGTATCTTCCACCCACCTCTCCTATTCCCAGGCTGTTCGCAGGCTGGAGTGCTAAGAGGTTATTTGATTGAAGGTAAAGTAGTTATCCAGTGTTGCTGGTCACTCGATGTCAAGTTTCATGTACTCTTTTCGTATTTCATCTCGATAAACACCGCACCCTGGTTCGTCTGTCCACCCGGCCACAGAACCTCCCTTCAATTACAAACAGTCTACTCCATTTCTCTCACACGGCAACATTCAAGCTCACATCCACACACCGTAGAGCTGCCCCCGTCACGCGAAAACTCTACCCCGTTCCACATCGATCACACAAAATCTCGCTAGCATAGTGTTTTCCAATCCAGGGCCCAGCGAGCTCGACATTCCCGAGCAGCCCACTCAATAAACCAGCAACCTCCGGGAACCCCGCCCCCCATTTCATCCCAAACCACCTCCTCCCAAAATCACCCAGCATCACTCGAGCATTCCCCACCCACCGGACCTCCATTCAATATCACTAATCGCCCAAACAACCCCCACAACCACACCGACGTGCAGGGAAAGATCCCCCCCTCCGCCCGGTTATATATGGACCACTCGGAGAATACGACTCCAGCCTCCTCCGAATGGATAATTGTCGAAGGCGATCTTCACCGGCGCGTGATGCTGAAAACTCTGCCCTGCCGCATACGTATTAGGGCGGATAGACAGATAGACCGAATCTTCTACCACTACCACCACCACCACCACCACCACCACTACCCCCACTCCCATTCCTCATAACTGGTCTAGGCGATTCTCGGTTTTTATGCATGATATTTCGATTGGTAGAGTTATTTCCCTCAGGAGAAAGGGTATATGTGATCCCTCTGTTTCAGATGCTTCCTATACATCGATGGCCCAGGGTCTAGACTCTTATTTTCCTTTTTCCGTTTTCCTTTTTTCCTTTTTTTTTTTCTTTCTCTTTTTTTCCTTTTTGGCCCATGATCTCACGATCGCACATTCTCGGCCGCGGTGGGGGGGAAACAGGGAATATCGTCCGACCCGTGTGGTGGGTGAGTGGGGCTGGACAGACAGACAGATGCATCTGCACAGATCATCACTCGTAACGCCTGTGAGTAGAAAAAGAAAAGAAAAGAAGCGTCCGTTCGTCATAGCTCCGGACGTACAGTGCAGCATAGCTCGTAGCATATCATAGCACGGCAGATACTAGAGGAAGGAAGGAAGGAAGGAGGGAAGGAGGGAGGGAAAAGGCTCTGTCCACGCCCGCCCAGCCGCCGTATCACTGCAGGAATGATATCACTCATGCTCGCACAAACCCCACTGTCCTGAACTGCGCTGCACGGTACAGTATGCAGCAGGCGAACCCGCTTCCCCTTTCCTTCCGGAAATTCCATGACAAGGGGGGGATTTCCCTCCCTTTTTTTTCTTTCCTCCGGGAGAAGATCTGGCGATGGTGGGTCTTTGGGGTAAGTTTATACGAGGCACGCATACGTTCCCGGCTCAATCTTACTCTCTTTTTTTTTCCAACGCGTGCCGTAACTCGTCGGTCTGATCATATCCTACCATATCCTACTACTGGTCACAGTACCATTGGGAGCATCATACGAGCACTGTATTGTACTTCGCGAGATAAATGTAGCGTAGCGTAGTCCCACACACATGATGTGAGGTGTGTCCGTTTAATAGGTTGGTCGGAAGCGAGAACCCATACCAACCACACCCCGTACAGTCTTCTAATTCGAGGGAAATAGGGTAGTTGTACGGGTCTAGACCGTCATGGACCTCCTTAAAGGCGGGGCCCGGGGGGGTGCAGTAGGCTATGCTATTTTTTGTTTTTTCTTCCTCTCGTTTTCGGTTTTTAGTTACCTTTTTCAGTTACTTTCTTAGTTCTGTCTACCTTATTCAGGCTGTGGGCGTACCGAAAGTGATTCGTGGAGGTGTTGAAGTTATTGCATCCATCCCATGTTTGAACGTTTGGAGGATTTTTCCTCTTCTTCACTTGTGCTGTACTGTGCTGTGCTGTGCTACCGGTATTGTTTATCGTGTTTTGACCATGTGGGGTTTTGGTTTGCTCAAGTGTTGGGGAAAAAAAGGGTAATAGATAACTGACTTTAGGGAATACTGTATCGTCATGTTCCTGGGGGTAATGAGATGTGGGTACTGCACAGTGACCTAATTCATATCATGCCTGCGCGGTTAAAGTGCTTTGTAAGGCCGGTAGTTAAGTAGTTAGTAGGAAAGCAAGGTCGGGAAAAGCAATGCATTAGATGTACCATGCCGTGGGATTTTCATTCGATCAAGGTGCCAACCCATCATACGTCGGGCACGGTGAGTGGGCGCCGAAGGCAGAGACGAACAAACGAACGAACAAGGGAGGAAGGACTGTTTTTATTCAGCTTGACTTGCTGCCTGCCTCCCAGGCCACAGAGCATTCGCTATACGGGCAAGTAAAGATGCAGGGCCTTCAGATGGTACTAGTACACTACCGGTACCGGTACTCCCCGCGAGAGAGAGAGCAATAGATTCGAAGGGTACAACGCCTTAGTCGTTCGCCCAAGGATACCGTAGTCATGTGTGTCGGGCTCTCCGAAAGAGGCGAAAGAATTTCACCCTTGGGGCTGTTTTATCCTTACTATATATAGGGATGTTCGATCTGATAGGGAGCTGAACGGGGGGCAATCGGGCATTGATTGGCCGGAAAACAGTTTTCTCCTTTTGTGACTCGATCTCGGCCGTTCGTTTGTTGTTCGCTCCGCTGTCCAGGCAAACTCGCTTGGAAAATGTCATGTCATACGGGCAGAAGGGGCAGATGGGCAGATAGCCCTCTTGGAGGAGATCCCGAGGTGCATTCCGTGATCGTGGAGTAAGCCCTAATGCTGAACGAAACCGTGTTGTATGCACGTGCGTAACTTACAGGTTATCATATTATTATTATTATCGAAAGGGAATAACGAGTTTCTTTGAATTTTTTTTGTCACACTACGACTGGTATGATATCTCTGTTGGGGGGGTAAGTTATTGACAAACGGAAGATTCGACGGCGTAGTGCCGGTATGGATAATACGGGATAAGGTGCAAAGTTGATCACCCTTTTCTTTTTTCCCTTGATGAATACAGTAGGGTACGGTAGACCACAGTGCATGCGGAAGGGAAGGGAAAAGGGATGTTCGCCTAACTCTCGGGGCATAGAGGTACTCGTGCCAAGGGTAGTTTTGAAAACGGCAGGTAACGCTCGAGTATTGCAAACGAGATGCCCTTTTAGGGGACGGCGGACGATCCGAGCCTGATGAAAGCGTGCTCAAAAAACTTTCTCCGGAGATCACATTTCCACAATTTTTACCACAACCAGGTTTGCCCCACCCCACCCACCACCGGACCAATCCCAGACCGTCAATACCCCGCATCGGTCTAGAACGCTTCGGTGACACGAGGAAAAAGGAATATCTCAGACACTTTGCAGCCCAGAAGATAACCGAAGTTAGGGGTTGGAGAAATGGAGGGGGGCAATTTGGGAATTTTAGAGTGTCGGGGGTTTACGGACGACGACGTATTTTATCTCTTGCTATGTGATTTGGAATTCTATACTATAGCTGATGCGCATGAGATTGGCCCCGTCGTATCGCAATTTGTCCAGCGAATTTACCACATTCACATCGACAATGGCCGAATTCCAAGTCGGCAGTTCGTGATACAGTCTCAGGTATGGGCCGCACACAGACAGCACGCTAGTACCGTGCCTAGGCATCAGCATCAACAAGAAACAAAAAAAGTGCCTGGGTCCTAGCAAGACGATTGGAGGGCCTTCTGTTTTCTTTTTTATTATCTTTTTCTTTTCTTTTCTTTTCTTTATTTCCTCTTATTTTTTTTCCTTTTTCCTTTTTCCTTCTCCCTCTCCTTGCTCCCTCCCCTCTTTGCCCATCTTTCCCAACGCATGAAAAAAAAAAGTTGTCATCCAGAATTCGTGCGGTACCGGTATGACACTAGCAACCCCCCGTTGTGGTCCTGTGCCGCAGGACCAGGCCAGACTGGGCAACTACACCACACACACATCCAACACCTTGGTATTAGCCGGAATAGCAAAGTTAAACTCCCATCCGCGTGAGAGGCGGGTGCACGATGACGCCGTCGTGTGCCGCCGACACGGTCTAGATGCAGTCCATTTGGTTGAAATAGGAAAGGGCCGGTTGCGTACACGTGCGCTTTGGTTGGCATTGTAAAAGGTTACATGTAGATTGTGATTTGGGGTAAGGGGAGGGAAGGCAGAAAGGGAAAGGGAAGGGGAGGGAATGGTGAGATTTGTGTCGTACTAGCTCTGCCGGTATACTCGAGTACCGGTAGGTGTTTTGTGAGGTGGGGGGGGGGTATGGGGAGATGATGATGGGTGGATAGACGGAGGACGTTTCGCTGTCGAGTGTAGTGTGCTGTATGACACAGTTGCTATATTGTTGCTGGTTAGGCTGGAGTGGGGGGGTAGGGCAGGCTTCTCGATTATCGTACTCGAGCAGCATACAATCGCAGGAATGAGAGCGTAGGGATGTAAGGGTGGGCAGGTTCAAGAACGCAAGGTAAAACCCCTCATTGAAGTACAGTACCCGTTTCCCTCTTCCTACGCTCTCCGCTCTGCGAATAAGTTTCCACAGGTTAACCCATCCAAGGATTCCAATCATCGCCATGACTTTCTCAATCACCGGACGGATAAAGACCTTAAATAATAAACCTACCGACCTCCCATCGCTGTATGGGGAGGCGAAAGAGGGAAATACCGGTCGTGGGAAGGAAATAAATTCAAACATGGATGGAGGCGGATGGCCCGCAGAGTGGTCTAGACCACGGGGGAACCGGCAGGCAAGGTTGCGTTCGGGTTTCACCAGGTTACGAGTTACCGTATGAACTGTGCGAGAACTTTTCTCCTTGCGGTAAGTGTGAAAGTGAGGGTGACAGAGAAAGAAAGGAAAGTGGGAAAAAGGGAGAGAAGAAAAGAGAAAAAAAAAGGGAAAAAAGGTGCCGGGGCGCAGCGAGGCGGACGGGGGTTGGTGATGGGCAGGTTGTTCGCCGCGGGTGATGCGGGACGGGACTGGCATCGTATTTCCTTCCTGCGTGTTGCAATTGTATGATGATATGTAATTGCCTATCATCCGAATACTCGTACTGTTCGGTTGGGGGACTGATGGGCACGATATGTTACAGCACTCAGAGTTACAAGAGACAAACAGGCGAATATCGCGACAGATCCGCTTCGAATAGTTAGCCGGGTCAAAGTAGCCTTTCCTAACTACCGTGTTCTTGTTAAAAACGTTCGTAATGAAATCTCCCTCCTCCGCGGCAGAGGTGCGTGAAGGCGGCGAGCAGACTACTCGAGTAAGGGATGTGTGCGTCCACTCGCACTCTGTAGAGTACAGTACTGTATGGTACGAGTAGTTTATCCACTGCACGAGAACTCGCGATCCCCACAGATATGCGGACACCTTGAGGCCAATGATCTGTGCTCTGGCGGGCCTTGGCATCAAAGTGACGGGATACTCGAGTACTTGTGAAATCCGAGAAGAGAGCACGCCGAGGTCCAGGTCGGGCCTAGGCGATTCAATTCGATGGAGCACTTAACTGATACCACGGCTCACGCGCGCTGGGGGTGTACTCTCCAGCACTGTCCTAACTTTAGTACTGTACTAGTACTTGTGCAAAACCGCTAGAGCAGGCAGGAAGCTAGGGGGATCCGTGGAGCGTGGAGGAGAGAAGGCTGTTGGTGTCTTATTACTAGTATACAGTACAAGTGTACTCGTACAAGTACCACCCGCGAGCCTTCGCAGGGTTCGTTCATCTCTCTTTTCTCGTCTTGCTGTTTGAGCTATAGTACCGGTATCATAGTTGGTTCTTTCATCGATTCTCTTTCTGTCATCAGCACACGGTCACCCTGTGTACCTGTTTGTCCATCCAGCCGGAGCGGTGCAATGATTCTCGGTTGACGGCAGCACAATTGGGCGAAGCTTTAACGCTTTCTTTTTCCTTTTTCCTTTCCCCCCTCCCTTCTCTTCTGCGAGTACTGTACTCGAGTACACGCGCACTCACATGCACAAACTGATCTTTGTTGGATCGTGCAATCATCGCCGCAACCCCTACAGTTCTCACCTACCCCTCCCCTCCTCTTACCCCCTGACGTTTCTACTTTGTGGGGATTGCCGTTTCGTTCCTGGCTTGAGCAGTTCCTTTTCTCCATCCCTCCCCATCCCACCTCCCATTTACCTTGCGCGGCTCTGCCATCCTCGACGTCGTTCACATCTTGATCACTCACATACCGCATCATACCCACCCCACGTCAAAAACGGCTGTGGTACGGCATCCAACGATCCTTATACATCGTTGCTGGTAGGGTACTGGAACAGCACAATCGCCTACTTACCGTGACTCAACGAAAGGAAGGAAGAGAGGAGACGCACGGACCTTGGAAATCTACGAGAATAGAGGAAGGGAGGAAGAGAGAAGGAGGGAGGCAATCGGTATTACATGCATACAGTGGCTTGGTGGGCTACCGTGCTGAGAGGCTGTGAGGGAAAGTTGGTGAGGGAAAGGCAAACCGAGGGAAAAAGGACAGCACAAGAGTGGGAGAGAAGGGTTTAAGTTTTGGGGCCGGCTTGTATTGGGAGCCTTTTCCTTTGTGGACAAAAATAAAAAGAAGGAAAAAAGAGGTATAGGACAAGGAGAGGAAAAATTTTCTACAAGGGCTGCAGAAAGCGGCCTCAGTCAGGGTCCACTACCGTGCTACTGACTGTGCTGGAAAATATAGAGGGAAGAGGCAGATCTTATACGCTGCGGTCATACAGTCGATAGCGAAGGGGGAGGGTCTGTGAGAAGCCCTAGAAGAATAAGAGGAAGAAAGTTCTTTAACAGGAACGGAGGAAGAAAAAGAAAAGAGGAAGGGAGAGGGAGAGGGGAAAGGAGTAAGAAAAAAAAGGAAATTTTCAGCCCCAGGTTAACCTAGCCCACCAGAAGAAAAAGAAGAAATGACATGCATCCGTGCTTGACTAGACAGCTCGTCTATCGATTAATCCCACTTGTGGCTTTCGTATTTCGCTTGATCCCTTCTACTTTCAGTTCCTGCAGCTTCCTCCTCACTCCCGCTCGCCGCCATCACCATTATACCTATAGTTCTCCATCTGGAGCAGCAGACAACCTCGGTATCTCCAGTAACTGCCCGGGGCGAAAAGTTGTTTCGAACCCCCCGCTATTACTACGAATTTGCTGTTGGTCTGGAGAGGCCGGTGTGGTCTGCTATTCTGGTTGGTCCCCTTGAAGAAGCTTCCCTTTGAGCTAGGACTTCTCCTGTGGTTTTAATTGTACTTGCTCCAATGCCTTAGAGCTCTCTGTGGGTTTGGGGCTATTGTTCCCCGAATTGTTTGGGCCCAAGTTTTCGTCTGACGGTTCTATTTTTTCTTTCTTTCTTTTTCCTTTTCCGCCCTTCTTCAATCTATCATGCCTGCCTGCCTACCTACTTATTACCCTTTCTCCTGCCCTTGCTTGATCTTCCATTTTTTTTCCTGAGCTCCGTTCTGATCGTTATCGAACTTTTAGGCCTTCGAAGGACGGAGAAAGGAAGAATAAGAGTGTAGTTAACAGTCGAGTGTTGACCGCCTTCCCTTTCGTCAGTCGTTTTTCGTCATTGAACGTGTATCATTTCTCGGCTCAACATTTAATATAGACACGCCCAGGATCTACACGCGGGAGGGGGGGAAGAAAGAAAAAAAGAGAATATTCACCCTCCACGTATTTATCCATTTTTAAGAATTATACTTGCGGATTAATCCCTTGTCTTAACTTATACCCCCCCCTGCTTGATCTGTCACATTTGGACCCAGAGACAAGGCAACGCCCTCTCCAGTCACTGTACATCAGCTATACTATCCATAACTTAATCATCCTGCGTGCATACAACCTAGTGTGTCACGACCAACCGTTTGTCATTAACATTCGTATTCCACCTGGGGCTAAGAAGTTATATTATTCAGATATTGGGGGTGACTGATTGTCACACCCACCCCGAATGACTGCCATGGAGTCTGAAAAGAGCCTTAAATCCTATGAGGCCATCGACATGAGTGATCCTTTCGATCGTTCATCTTTTTGTATCGGAACGACAGAAATGGAGGATGTCATACAACTCGGGGATCCACGCTTTCGAGCTGCTCTAAAGTCGGCCTTCGTCGAGGCCGATAGCAAGGGATTAGAGGAGACTTTCAATCTCAAGCAGAAGCTACGGAGTGCTACCACTTTCGACTTCTGGCAGATATTGATGGAAGGCATGACCGAGATCACGGGGGCTCAGTATGCGTTCGTAGCAAAGAGGGTGCTGGAGGGTGACGAGTACTCGGCTGTGGAGATGCCCGAATTCGGCGAGAGGGGCTCGTGCCTGATGGGGCTGGCTTTCTACTTCAATGATCATAAGGGTGCTTCGGGGTTATATCGGGATTTCAAGTACGAAGTCTACGGATGCCCTTGCCAGTGGATGAAGCATGACAAGGTGCTACTGATTCCTGAAGGGTTGAAAGCACTCACACCGGAAAACCCAAATGCTGGAGCTTTTCCCATTCTTCCGGATGGTTATCTTGCCGTGCCGTTGTTTCATAAGGGGAAATGCTTCGCTCATATGGGGGTTATGTGGACGGAGGAAGGCTTGAAGGAAAGGTCACCCGTTAGCTGGGCTATGTTGGAAATGTTTTTACACACCTTGGAGGATCAGGTTACTGCGAGGGTACTGGAAGGAGAAGGGTTTGGTCCTAGGATGGAGAATGAGGTTATCCCTAATGATGCCATTGCTTCGCGGCAGTCATTGAAGCCTTACGCTCGAAGTTTATCACACGAATTACGGACGCCTATGCAGGGTGTTGTTGGGATGTTGGATGTTATGTATGCTTCGGTATTAGAAGCTACAGAATGGGAGGCGGGAGATATGAAGCAAATCAGGGACATGGTAGACTCTCTCAAGGAGAGCATAGAGGTTGCTCAAGGTAATTTTTGTTTTGGTTGTCTCCTCGATGTTGAAAGTCCGCGTGAACAATGTTGATTCCCATGTCTAGACAGTTCAAAACGGGCTGTTGACGCCGCCGACAACATGGTTCATGCCTACGACTTCGACATGGAGGTTCCCTCGACGCCGAAGATGGCCAGCCAGGTGCTTCCAGATTTGCCTGGCGAGTCGGATGCCGCCATGACGCCAATGCAGGACAGCGACTTCGACCCGGCAACACCAAGGGTGACGCCACGGCAATCAAGCAAGCGGCGGCGTGAATCTGGGTCGCCGGAGGACATGATGCCGCATAAGGTGCGGCACCGCAGCGAGGGTGTGGACCATGATGACGATGGCGACGAGATACTAGGCCCACCCTTATTACCTCGGTCGAGGAGTCACTCACCATCCAGTTATGTTGGGTCCCCCGCGCGCCTGCTGATGCCCGATGACACACAGCGGCGGGGTAGTTCGGGTCCTAGCATGGCGTCGGCTGCTTCCCCATCACCGTCCGGTGCTTGGCTGTTTGACGCGGCCGGGAAAATACAGCTGAACTCTCGCCCCTTAAAGATTCGGGAGTTGATGAGCCAGATTATCCACGAGACGCTGAGGTCTGGAGGCCGGCCTGATTCCACACATTCTTCACTGACGCCGGAAGGGGAGAGGATTGTTGTTTCGACCGTGGGCCCTGGGGAGGTGAGTAGCACTGTTGAGATTGAGTTGAGGGTGGATGAGCGTGTTCCGGAAACGCTCGTTGGTATGTTCTTATTGGTTGGATTTCGGGGATGTCGCTAATTGGTGGTTTTAGTTGATGGGAATGCCCTGACGAAACTACTATCGAGTGTGTTTCACAATGCTGTCAAGTTCACTGGGAATGGAGGCGTTTCTGTCACCGTACGGCTTCTGAGTAGCAATTCTCCACAGGTGTTGTTTGTCATTACAGATACTGGAGAAGGTATCCCGGGGGAATTTTTGCCACGCTTATTTAAAGCATTTTCCCGGGAAGACGCTTCTATGACGAGGCAACGGGATGGTTTGGGATTAGGGTTATTGGTTGCGAAGGGTATCGCCCGTAAGATGGGCGGAGATCTATGGTGCCATCGGACATCAAGGGACGGGCCGGACAAAGGCACAGAATTCCGTGTCAGGCTGCCACTAACACTTGCGGATGCCTCGAGTACGCCGGGAACGCCGGTGGTAGACCCGAATACTCCAGCACTAACCCCGCCATTATCTATGCTACCCAACCCATTGGCAAACTGGTCGTTGGACACCTCTCGCCAAAGCCCGTTCACTAACCCCTCCCCGTTACATGAGGAACGCTTCCCTTCACCACCACCACCACTCCAGCAATTATTACCCCCAACCTCCGACCCCACCCCATTATCCACAACTCCGCCGCTCCCACCAAACCCACAACCTACCAACCCAGTAGCCTCCCCGACAAGATCAACAGTAACCACAACAGCGGCTACAACATCACCAACAGCCCCGCGCCGCCCACCATCAAAGCTGCCCTACGACAGAACCCTTGCGACGAAAATCCCCCTTTCGATCCTAGTTGCCGAGGACAACAAGATCAACCGAAAACTGCTGACTAGCATGCTGCGGAAGCTCGGATACACCGACATCTCAGAAGCCTGTGACGGGCAGGAGGCTGTAGAGATTATGTCGAGTCCGCGGCACCCTCCGATAGATGTTGTACTTATGGACTTGTGGATGCCCCGGATGGACGGTTACGAGGCCACAAAGCGGATCTTGGAGTCACGGGGTAGGAGGTCAAGGAGAGGGAATGGGGTTACCGGGGCCACCGGGGTTACGGTATTGGCTGTGTCGGCGGACGCGACGCAGGCTGCTATGGTCAAAACTTCGAGCGTCGGCATGAAGGGGTTCATGTCGAAGCCGTACAAGATTGTTGACCTTGAGAGGTTGATTGTGGAATTTTGTGGGACGGACGGGGAGGAGTAATCTCTAATCGGGTGTTTTTAGCGCCGTATGGCGTGTTTTCTGTTGTCTTTTTATTTTTTTGACTCTGGCTTTGACTTTGACTTTGGTTGGTAAAGAGTTTCCTTGTCTGTCTTGTTTTGCCTGGTCTTTTATAGCGGAGCCGCTTGTCTGCTTGCCGTGGTTGGTGGTATATAGACGCATACAGCCTCCTTTTTTTTCTTTCCCCAAGGAGCCATCAAACTAACCTCCTAACGACACGTTTTGCATTTATTTTATTTTTACACTTTTTCTTCCCTTCCCTCCTTTCATCTTTCCATCTCATTAAGCAATCCGGTGGCGTTATGGTCTGTCTTTTTTTCCCTTTCTCTTCCCTCTCTCTCTCGAAGGGAGATTTCTCTTTTGCTTCCCTCTTATTTACGCTCCCCCCGATTGAGTCTGGGGTGAGAGAAAACTCGAGGGGCATGGATGTGTGAGTGAGCGTCTATTTGTTTATTTGTTTATTTGTTTATTCATTCATGTAACTATGCACGGGGGAGACTTACTAGTCAGCCAGTCTAGCTAGTTGTAACCGACTGGGAGAGGGGGGGTGTATATATATCTGATGAATGGAAGTAATACCGTACAACTTGTCGTATATATAACGCAACGTTGAGAATTGTGAATGTGAGTTGTGTTGGCTTGTATGGGGGGGGGGGGGGTGTTGGGAGGGTGGAGGTGAATGAGTGGGTGGTAGCTACCTTTATACTGGAATCACTCGAAGCGCGAGTGAGTATACATGACGGGGTGAGAATTTGTGTTGTAGGTGGATTTTTTCTTTTCTTTTTCCGGAGCGTGGTGTTGTGCGATGTGGTGTGGTGCTATAGAGAAGTCATCGTTAAAACTCGGTGATTTGGGGACTGTTGTGATAGTGTGAGGGGGGGTTGGTGGTTTTGGGGAGTGCATTGGGGATGGCAGCATTGATGTGGATCTCGCATTCGGAGCGGCTATTACAACTCGATGGGCTTCTCCACGCCCTAGCGGTCGAGATAGGATCTACGGATCTCAATGTTGAAAGGGTTCCTTCGGTGGAGACATTGTTAGGTTGTTGTTTGGGGCTTGTCGTCGTGGATAGGGAGGCTTCAATTATCCGCTTGATTCACTTCACTCTCCAAGACTATCTTCACACTTGCCCCGACCTCTTTGGCGCGACTCACTCGATAATGGCTAAAACCTGCTTGACATACCTCAACTCTCAGACTATTGGGGATATTCCGTCTACACTCTTTCTTCTACCTCCGTCAGCGCCCTTCCTCAAATATTCTTCCTTATTTTGGGGTGTTCATGCCAAGAGGGAGGCTTCAATAGATGTGGCATCACTTGCACTTCAGCTTTTCACTCAAATTGAAAGCCATATATCAACTAGGATACTTCTAGTGGATCTCATATGGAAGACCGGTCGATATGGACGCGATATCCCGACCAACAGCGCCCTAGCCGGGTTTACCGGACTGCATTGTGCATCAGTTTTCGGCATTGTTGAAATCGCAACTGCTATCATAAATCAGCCAAATTATGATCTCAACGGAAGGGATTTTCTAGGGATTACACCATTCATATGGGCTGCTATATGTGGACAAGAGGGGGTAGTAAAGGTGCTGTTAGAGCAGCAGACTATCAACCCCGACAAGCCTGATGGATACTTTCGTCGAGCAGCGCTATCATGGGCCGCTGGGAAGGGGCATGAGGGAATTGTCGGGCTACTTCTTAGGTGGGCAACTGCGAAGCCTGATGGAATAGATGGTTGGTGGGGTAAGACGCCTCGAGTGGTGAATATTGTCCGGAGAAAGAGATATGTCAACCCCAACAGGCAAGACAAATACGGCCAAACGGCAATCTTGCTCGCTGCTGAAGAAGGGCCAGAAGGGGTGGTGAAGCTACTATTGGGAAGGAAGGACGTCAAACCCGATACAGCAGACGGGTACGGGCGGACGCCTCTCTTGTGCGCTTATAGAATAGGGCATGAAGGAGCAGTAAATCTGCTAGTCGAATGGGAAGATGTCAGCATCGACAAGCGAAATGGTCAGACGCTGTTCCTGTCAGCTGCTGAAGATGGATCTGAGGCGGTGGTGAGGCTGCTATTGAGACAGAAAGATATCAACCCCAACACGCGCAATAAAGCCGGCCACACGCCACTCTCGTTGGCTTCTGAGAAGGGGCATGATGAGGTAGTGAAGCTACTGTTGGGGCGAGAAGATGTCCCTGATCTGCCAGACAATGACGGTAAAAAACCGTTCTTGTGGGCTGCCAGATGTGGCCATGAGGAAGTGGTGAAGCTACTGCTGGGGCGGGAGGGTGTTAAACCCGATATTCCAGACAATGACGGCCGAACACCGTTCTTGTGGGCTGCCAGATTTGGTCATGAGAGAGCGGTGAAGCTACTGTTGGGGCAGGCAGATGTCAACCCTGATATGCCAGACAACGACGGCCGAGCTCCGTTCTGGTGGGCTGCCAGATATGGCCATGAGGGAGTGGTGAAACTACTGTTGGGGCGGGGAGATGTCAACCCCAATATGCCAGGCAATCGCGGCGGGACACCGTTCTAGCCGGCTGCTAAATATGGCCATGAGGGAGTGGTGAAGCTACTACAAGCCCACAAATCTGCAAACCCTAACACTGCCTAACCTAAACAATACAAAATCTTTGCCACCATCCCCAATAACCACCAGGCGCCGCTTTCTCCAGATCCTACTGACACGCTTATATGCTCCCCCGGCTGCTCCCCCCTCCTCAATACCACTTCTGCTACCCTCCCTTGAGTGCACGACAAGCTCGTGGCACCGCCCCTTCCCCCCCGCTTCGGATTCCACTTCCATCCTAGCACAGTACGGCATCGGGTGTGGATGTGCTATTCTTGCAGTTCCAACAAGAATGTTGTTCAGTCTGCGTTCGGATTTTCGTTTCCTTCCTTCCATATAACAATTCGGGATTTATGTTTAGTTTGGTCTCTACTTCCTGCTTATAGACTCCGAATTTGTCCATTTTTCATTGTTCTCACTACAGTTCGAGATTTTCTTCCAATGACGGGAGGTGAGAAGCTGCGGAAAAGTTACAGTAATGGTGTGAGGGCAAGGTCTCAGTGGTAGGAGGATTCTGTGGAGGAAATAAAAAATCCCCTAGCATAGGGAAGATAATATGACAAGTTGGGAAGCAAAGCGAGGAACGAGTGAAAGGGGATGCTGCAAGAATAGAAATACTGTGCAGCTTGTGCAAAGAAAATAACGGGAAGAGAATAATTTAAATCCTACAATACCACTAATATCACACTCGCGCACAAACTAAGCCCTGATGCACCTAGCCTAGATTTCGGTGTTTTCCATTTGGTTAATCAGCACTGTCGCTTAATTTACACCCAGCTATATATATAAGATTGTCATGTCATAAGAAAAACAGGGCTTTACTTGGGTGACACCGGTCTTCCGTTCTTCGGTTCATATCGTTATTATCATTGTTTACTGCTGTACTTACCGCTACGGTAGAACGGACTATGTGAGGTCCCCAGTATGGTGATGCTAGTAGGATGACCGAGATTCGCATATTAATCAATCCTACTACACTTTTAGCCTTCACGTTCCACCCTCCACACGCATCGCCACACCCAGTACCCTGCCCCGCCTCGGTAGTTATGATCACCATCGATCACTCGGAAGTATTCTTCAGCTCCCTATGAGATAATATAGTCTCAGGCAGTCGAAAACCTCAATTTATTAGCTTTTTCATAAAGCAACAACGGACACGAGCATTATATAACCTCTTGGCATCGTCGGAGGTGAAAAGCTTTCATCTCCCTGCCTTGACCATCGGTGGACTAGCACATCACAACACCGCTACACGCAAGGTGTGGATCGGGAGTATGCCTGCCATTGCCCATCGCCGCTCACCCGGCGAGTGTTCGCTATGAATAGTTTATCTATCCCGAGAGTAGACAAGGGTTTTTACCCTCGGTGTTTCAACTAAAAGATCCAACATGATCGACCCGTCCGCCACATAGGCCCGGCTAATCATCTAGGGTGTGTCCAACAGTTAGTCCCTATGAGATTCATTAGTAATTGGACTAAGAAAGTGTTACTATCTAAAATATAAGTACTATATGAACACCAACAGAGGATCTCTATTGGGGCATTGAAACCCATTAACTGAATTTGAATCCTGAGCTTATGGAGTACAATAGAAAGATGCAGAACGGTGCCCCTGTTTCAGTGTAAACTAACACACACATGCCCGCGCAGCTTAGGCATTGAAAAGAAACGATCTAGAAGGAAGTTGAGAGGGGTAAGATAGAAAAGAAAAACAAATTCTAACTATTTTGAGTTTCTGTTCTTGTGAAGAGGGACTGGATACCAGACTCACCCCCATAGCACTGCTGCTGTTTGGACTTCAAAATAATGCCTCGTCTCGTCCTGCAGGGCACCAGCGCGCTCTCCTAAAACCCATCGTCCTATTTTACAACTCTGCGGTCCCGAACCGAGAGTATAAAACTTATTCTAGTCAGGTCTTTCTCTTTTTTCTTTACCGTTTTCCACCCCCCCCCCTCTAGCCGGCCAGAAATAGCCCCAGTCATTGCGAACACTAGCCCCGAGTATCCTCATCCCAGGCCCCCATCTGGGAATTACTCATTGGGGAGTGGAGTGTAGATTACCACTCCTACCCAATCTCCTATGCTCAAGATTTTCCACTTCAGGGAGCGAGAGGAGTTTGTGCACTAACAGGTAACTTCACCCGAACTTTGTTTCTTCCACTCCCATAGGTCTGATGTGTTTTTTTCTCCCTTTCCTTCTCAAAAAGTTTCTTATAGGTTAAGGCTAAGCTAGCTGATTGGTATTAGATTGAGCGGCTAAGGAGCAAAGGGGGGCATTGAGTTCCCGGGCTTTTCCCCAAGGTGAATGTATCCTCAAGGTAAGCAAGAGAAAAAGAGCAAGTCACGTCCTGGCGAACTTGCAACACCCCTTCCCCGGGTTATCGGCGGGTCTAATCCGCCACTTTCTCTGCATGCGATTTAACGAAACATTGTTATAATGAAAACAAAAATAAATTATCTCAAGCGAACGAAAACTAACCTCTCCGAAATTTCCCAGTTAGTCTTGTCGCTGCCTTAGAGCCTGGAAGCCCCTAGGAAGCAGATGGGATAAGGCTGGCTATATCACACCAGTATATCTCGACAGGAACTATCCACCAAGATGCAAAGGAAACCATGTTCATTTTCAGCGCAATGGACCTTCCCAGCAGGTCTCGTGTGGTGATTTGATTTATTTGGGCCCTGACCTGTATGTCACAATACAAAAATATGCTGTTTTCAGAAATACGGCATATTTTTATATTGTGACACACAGAACAGGGCCTTGATATTGTCGGAAGAGTTAACCTGCTCGAATTATAGTCATGTGGATCAACACCTAGATCCCGACGTAGCGTCCCCGGAGAACTAGCAGCGCCAGTGAGGTCCGAGGACTCCACATAGTTCTATACATAGACTTCATTCCCGTCTCGGAATCATACTCTGGCTTACAGTGCATAGCTGTTGTTGGATTACTTCCAGCGCCAAGCACACCGGCAAGATACCCACCCGCCCCTCAAACATTCAGTTTAATCGCAGTCATCAATCGTGCGAAGCCGAATACCAATACAGATATTCACCAACTCTCACCCACAGTAAATCGAAGACATCTTGGAAATGTAACGCCTACTCCATCAATAGACGCCAAAGAAGTTTGCCCTCAGCAAGTGTCTGCCCCCAATTGAAGCGTGATAGAAAAATGATACTTAATCCATAAACCCAACCGACAATTCGCAAAATAACAACCGACTCCACATGCACTCAACAGCCCAGTCAATCAATCAACTCTCTCCAAAGGGCTTTTCCAATAGACCCAAAAAAACGAGCCCACCACAAGGATTCTATCGATAAGCTCCCAACCTTAACATCTAGGCAGCTAGCTATCAAACATGAGAAGGTAAGCCATTGCAGATATACCCGACGAAAAAAACGGAACCCCCAAAGCCCCCCACATACATCCCCACCCCAAAATACACCACTATGATGCTTCATTATTATTATTCCCCCCAGTATCCTAGCTATTATAATTCAAAACATTCAACTCCATCATCAAGTCTCACTCGCCCACGGTTTTCTGTTTTCCGTCCTAGTTTTCTTCCCTCCCCTAGGGAGCTCCTACCGACATGGAGCTCTCATTGTTATTATGGTTATTGTTCTATTCTTCCCTTGCTATTCCCTCTAATTAAATTTTGATTCTAGATAGTTGTTGGGGTATTATTGCAGATTCCTCAGATCGGAAAGTATTATAATGTGCATATATACATAATACTATAATACACGACCTCATATTGCGGGAGTGGGTGAAGAAGGGAACAGTCGTGGTACGGCTCCAGCATGCTTACCTTCCACTCCCTATCTCACCATCAATATAGTACGGACAGGACAGGGCAAAAAGCCAACCAACCAAACCCAATTAATACCCTTACGATCATTTCCACTCTCTTCCCCTCTCCCCCCCCTTCCGGCCCATTCCATGCCCCAACCCGAACCCAGATGTAAATTACCATGTAAATATGATACTTACAACCCCACTTTGATATATATAAAAACTAATGAGGTAAGTTATCATAGTAGTAGTAAAAAAGAAGTTTATTCATTCAATAATAACAAGAAAAGATGCCACTTCTATATCACGCCCCCATCCACAACGCACCAGGAGATGGGTATATAAACTTGCTGACAAAACCGAAAGCACTAGTGCTACGCTAGCCACGAATAGATAATGGGAGCGAGAGAATGGATAGAAAGAAAGGGATATAATAAGCCATCATAAGATGCGCGAACCTAAACCTCACTTGCTGCAAGGCAGGAAAGGGAAGGAAAGGAAAACTCGCAGGTCGTTAGTTGGTCAAGTAAATTAGACCTTAGTTAGCACCCAGCACACAGTGTGATATAACCCAACTTACCCAACAAAATAAGCAAAAGAGAAAAACGCAAAACAAAAACAAGAAGATAGGGAGGGGAAAAAAGGAGGAAAGGAAAAGAGGAAAACCCCCGCACGACCACCAGCCGGTGTGGTCCGATCTGGCAATTAAATGCAAAAATATGAAATAGAGAAAAAAGAGAAAGTCTAATTATGTCTACCCCTAAGCGTATCCTCATCTTCACTCTCCTCCGGCCCTATAAACTCAAGCACTTCTTCAATATCCTCATCCTCCTCCTCAATGATATTCCCCCTACTCCGCTTCTGGGCCACCCTCGCGCCTGCATTCTCACGTTTTGCATGCAGGGCCGCCTGATTCAACATGGGTCCCTTAAATGGACTCTTCTTCCGTTTGGCAAAGGCCACACCCGATGTTAATACCGCTGCCTCGTTATACCCCTGACCATTGGGTGAGGAGCGCACCACACGGACGTGTGACGGGAATGTGGAGGAAGTGGGAGTTGCAGGCAAGACTTTAATTGAGCCGCGCGGGGAGCGCGGAGACTTTAACGTTATGCTTGATATGGACGCAGATGATGTGGAGGAGGCTTTCGAGTGTGTTTTGTTATGGAAGGAACGAATGGAAGACACTGACGACGAAGTTGAGTTTCGCCCCCCAAGACCACGACCGGATGGCCGACGGTACGAAGATGTGTGTGGTGTTAACGGACCCGGGGAGAGGGAATTTCGTTTCGGTGGTGGGGTCCCGCGGTAGCTAGAATTATACGCTGCGTTTCCCCTCGAATTCCTTCGCGCGCCGTTTCCCGAACGTGAGCCCAGTCCATTTTGGAATTGTTGATAAAGGTGGTTGCCATTGTGGCTCGCCGAATTCTGATTCGAGTTGTTTTTAGAATTTGGAGAAGTCGCCCTTTTGGCCGAATCCAGAAACCAATGTTTGATGGACGCAAGCTGTGTCATTAGGGCATGTTTCCTATTCTGCCTCCCTTTCCCACCATTCGCCTCCGAGTGAAGGTCCGGGGACGACATAACTTGCCTATCCTGCTGCGGTGGTTTCAAGTACGGTCCATATTCCCTATCCTTATCGACCGGTGGAGGCGGGGAAGGGGACGGGGGTGTTTGTCCCCTAGGGGTCCTTGCAAGATTTCGCTCAGGTAAGATAATTACAGCTGGCGCAGCAGTAAGCATCCCGTGCATCGGAGACACAAAAGCAATATACTTACGGTTTTGTCGCCTCATCTGGTCCTCCGACTCCTCATTCAGAGGTAACAATGTCGGATCTAGATTAGAAGCCGCACTCATTCTCCTGCTCTCAATCTTGCGCTTCTGCCGTCTCCTCTCCTTCCTCTCCTCCTTCTCTATTAATAGTGCCCACCATCCAGCAAGAGCATCGCACTTCTTGGCGAGCACATTTTCTATCACTTGGTCTATATCAACCCCTGCAGCCTTCATCCTATGTAATGTGTCCTTCTCCAACCGGGTCGAAAACGCTGGTGATGGCTGTACAACAAGAATGGCCTTCTGTGCTGGAGCATATTCCGCAAGAAAAGGATGTGACAGGACTTCGTCGAGCGTGGGCCGCAGCCCTGGTTTCTTCATAAGACAGGCTTTTAATAACGAGACGGCATCTGTAATGGGGCAGCGGTTGTCAGCCGTGGAAAAAGCAACACACGAGATGGGGGGGGGGGGGGGGGGGTCGCGGCTCGGTTCCCCACAACAGCAAAAC